>FWPV01001151.1_pt1 | contig 58576 bp, 48 predicted proteins | sample 2228371 | NCBI WGS metagenome assembly FWPV01 (sample SAMEA103939776, study PRJEB20133) | metagenome
CGTTTCAGCATCCTGCATCGAAACGTGCGTCTTCTAGAAATGGGAGCAGTGGATATCGGCGGTTCGGGTTGTATTTGTCCCGAAAGCGCCATGCTTAAAACGCTGTTCACCCATCTTCTTTTCCGGCGAGATGATGTTTTGATACTGGATATGTATGCTGGGGTGGAGCATCTGGGTCGAGCCACGGTTGATTTTGTGGATGCAATGCTTGTGGTGGTAGAGCCAACCCGGCGTAGTCTGGGGACGGCGGCGCAAATCAAAAAGCTGGCGAATGATATCGGCTTAACCCGGCTATGGTTGGTTGGAAACAAGGTTCGCAATGAAGAAGAGAGGACTTTTCTTTTCGAAGAGACCCCTCAACTGCCGGTATTAGGAACGTTACCTCTTGACCTGGGCGTGCAGGAAGCAGATCGGTTGGGTATTGCCGTTTACGATCATGTGCCGTCTTTACGTAAGGCAGCCGAAGAGATGGTTGAAAAACTAAATTTACAGGTTGAATAAGCTCAAAAGGGAAGAAGCGGTATGACAACAACAATTGCGTTGGCAGGTAAAGGTGGAGTAGGGAAGACCACCATTGCAGGGATGGTGATTAAATTCCTGATACAGAATCAACCGGGCGCGGTTCTGGCAATTGACGCCGATCCGAGCAGCAATTTGAATATGGTGCTGGGTGTTGACCTGGACTGGACGGTGGGGGATATCCGTGAAGATATGCTCTCCCAGGTGAAAGAGTCGCTCAGTATCGGTGGGGCAGCGATGGGTTCAATGCCTGGGGGGATTTCCAAGCGGGATTATCTGGATATGCAAATTCGCTCTTCGTTGGTCGAGAGCGACCGTTTTGATTTAATTGCCATGGGGCGTTCTGAAGGTCCGGGTTGTTACTGTGCAGTCAACCACAATCTGCGCGAGGTGATCGACTCTATCAGCCGAAATTACGCCTATATCGTCATTGATAACGAGGCTGGGATGGAGCATTTAAGCCGCCGGACGACCCGGGATGTACAGCATTTGTTAATCGTTTCTGATCCAACCCAACGCGGTCTCGTCGCTGCGGAACGTATTGCGAGCTTCAGGGATGAGCTGGATATCCGCATCGAAAATGCATATCTGATCCTGAACCGGGTCAATGGTCAAATACCTGCCGCTTTGGAAAAACGAATTGAGGAGATTAATATTCCCCTGCTTGGAATAGTCCCCGCCGACAGGTTGCTGAGTGAATATGAATTTAGCGGGCAACCATTGGTTGATCTGGGGGATGACTCGCCAGTCTATCAGGCGGTTGACGCTATGATGCGGAAAATCCTGGACATGTGAATAGATGGTTCGCCCCCTGCCTCGTCTTTCGGGGTAGGGGGCGAGTTTAGTTAATCGCCGGGCGATTGGAGCAATTTCATCAGTGAACGCCTTGCCAGCAGGTCAGCCGTGATCACGCCTCTGACGCAACCCTCTTCGACGACAGGCATCGCTGATATCTCGTGATGTTCCAGTTTCCGGATTACATCCACAAGGCTATCATTCGGGCTGGCAGAGATGACCTGGCGGCTCATGATCTTCTCGATAGGCTGGTCGTCTGGGGAACCCAGCGCGGTGGCTCGGGTGATATCCCATTCCGTGATCACCCCGGACAAGTCGCCTTGTTCATCCACAACCGCCAGGATTGGGCTACACCCCTCGACCAGTTGATTTGCTGCCTGGCGCACGGTGCTACCCACCGAGATGGTCGGAATCGGAACCATGATCTCGCAGGCTTTACGATCGCGTTCGCTGGAGGCAATACGCCGAATGCTGATTTTCTCTGCCGCCTCGCAGGGAAGCATATCCGCATCTGAAATCAACAGCTCCACAAGTTCATGCATATTGCGTCGAATCACTTCTTCGCGTGCGGTTTCTGCAGCCAGACGGCGTTTTTCTGCCAACTCGCTTAATTCTTTACGATGTTGCTTCAACCATCTGTCAACTTCTCGAGGATTTCCCAGTAATTCCTGAGGGATGCGCAGGTGGTTGGGAGTTTTAATCAGATGTTCCTGGGCGGCAAATATCACACCCCCGGAATTGACCAGATAATCGGTGGCAATCAACACCCCTTGCTGGCGATAGACCGCTCTTTCCATGCGCGCCCTGGCAGCTTTTCGGGATGGGTCGGGTGAATAGGTGTTAGCCCCTTCAATGATGACGTTCCATTTGCCCATCCGGTCGACAGTCATGGAGGGGTGCGAACCTGGGTCTGTATCCAGGTAATTGGCGATGGGAGCTGCAGGTATCAGGCAAAATGCCGATTCGCGCAGCATATCATCCGGATTGGTTGAATACTTGGTTGGCAGGACAAAACCCTCAGAGGAGAGGAGATAATCCTGGAAATATCTGCGTGTTGCGTTGCCATATTCTTCCCAGAGCTTGAAGAGTTGATTGACCGGCAATCCTTGCGGATTATAGAGATAGCCATAGATATCGCTGATTCCGATTACCCTAACGCCTGCCATTCGCCGGTGCAATTCACACGCTGCGTGCGCTCCTACGGCTCCAAACCCCTGGATAAGGATGGTGATAGATTTCTTATCGGGAATCTGAAGAGCGCTGAATTGAGGCAGAACCCGCAAGCGAGGCATCTCCTCTAATAATGCCTGTAAGGCGATGACCAATCCCCCGGCGGCTGCGCCGAGCTGATCAATCCGGTTACCTCCCATGTCCACTGGCTTTGATAGCGCGCAATCCAGTCCGTTTTCGATGGCAATCGTTTTCATATCGGCATCGTTTGTGCCAACATCCGGACCGGGTAAGAAAATATTGCTATAACGCTTAAGCAAGTGAGCGAAGCCGCGCACCACTTCGGTATGGATTTCAGGGGTCATCCGTCGTTCGGCGACGATACCGGCTTTCCCGCCGCCATAAGGGAGGTTGGCGGCAGCGTTCTTGAGCGTCATTCCCCGCGCCAGATAATAGATACTCGCCGGGTTAACGTCTGGAAGCATGCGAATACCGCCCAGAGATGGCGTGCCCATCGCCAGGTTGTCCACTACCAGGTAACCGCCGATTTCCAGCGGTGATTTATCATCCCACATGCAAACTACCAAACGTGGACCGAGGCTATCTACCTGGATGCCGAGCCTTGCCAGGCGGTCAATATCAAGGGCGTTAAATTCCAGATAACAGAGGTCACCCTCGCAAATCAAGCGATTCTGCCAGGTGCGTTCTGGCAGGCGCTCTTTCAGGAAAGCTTCCATCCGCTTTGGTATCATGACTCCAAACTCCAGTCTTACATCAGTAGTGCAGATTTTGGGCAGCGATGAATGAGAGACCGTTTTCCGTCAGTGCTTTGGCTGTGCGGTTAACGGCTTCGAATTTATCCATAAAATTCAATGTCAGGTGTTCCCAGTCGCCAGATTGAATGATTTCGCTCTTATCGCGGAAGTAATCCAGAATGTCCGATGGGTGTTCTCGGGTCTGCTCGACTTCCGGCTCTCCACCTTCGTGTTTGGCTGAGATATTGGCGACGTGATCGGCAATTTGCACCAGTTCCTCCCGCCGATTGTAGGGCTGACGGACGATGGATTTCCAGGTTTCGGTAATATGATGTTCGAAGCGCACCACGTCTTCAAATCCGAGCGCCTTCCGAAACTGGGCGGTAATTTCCATCGTTTCGTTATTGATGGAGTTACTCCAATTGAAACCAATCAATGGGGAAGTGCCGTCATCCCGTGAGAATAACTTTGCGCCGATGAGCGTCCAGAGTCCTGCGTAAGGATTGTCATTCCCCATAAATACCGAAATCTTGAATTGGATATCCACACCTAAACGGTAGAGCAGATAGCCGACTAAAACCGTGCCCGGGTTGATGTTCAGCACCTGCTGAATACCATAATTCGTGTAGTAATACAGATATTCATCCAGCCATTTCAAGGGGTAATGGTTGGGTTGCCCTACGCCGCCAAAATAGCCGGTGATCGTCTCTGGTCTCCCCAGATGCACGTTGGAGCCATCGGTGCCCTTTGTGTCCAGGGTTTCAACAAAGCTGGCGCCAATGATCTGCATGGCAGCCGCAATTGCCGGAAGGTCGCCATCAGCTTCTTGCTCCTTCATCTTTCGCACTTTGATAAATCGACCAGGCACTAATTTCTCCTCTTCCAGGGCGCGTTGGACAACCGCCCTAACCCAGGGAAAATATTGACAGGCGCTGATCTCGAGCGTTACCGGGAAATCCTCATTGAATTGCATCGAATCGGCTTTATCGCGCAGTATTTTGCGGCGATATTCCTTTATGCTTAAAAACGCGCCCTGGTCGCGTTTCTCCTGGAGCCATTTCAAATCTTCCAAATAGGTGGGTTGAGTATCTTTGACACGTTGTAGCAGATTCTCCAGTTTGCGCGCTTCGGCTGCTTTACGATTGATTTCCTCAGGTGTTCCATATTTATCAACTACCTTGAGGAAGTCATTGACCACCCGCATGTCTGGATCTAATAGCACTTGATTGATATCGTCCAACCGCTGGTAGGGGATTCGTAATAGTTGTCGGTATTTATCTTCCATAACGGTTCTCCTGACGCATTTCTGGGTGATTAAGACTCCAGCAAGTTAAGCAGTTCGTTATATTCCTCATCAGGCATACCAAACCAGTTTTCGGGTTGGGGGAAGGTTTGGTCTGTAACTTCCTGGACATATTGCTTTAACCCGTCAAGGATGACTTTGCCGGCATCCCCAAATACCTTCGCCATGCGAGGCTTGAAGCGGGGGTATAGACCAAACATGTCATGATAAATCAAAAGCTGCCCATGCGCATGAGGACCAGAGCCGAGGCTCATGATGATGCAGTTTTCGGCTCGTTCGGTGATCAACTTGCACAACCGATCTGGCACCATTTCGAGCAAGATCATAAATGCTCCGGCTTGCTCAAGCGCTTTGGCATCATCCAGGATCTTCTTTGCCTGGAGGGCGCCCTTTCCCTGAACCCGAAAACCACCCAACGCACTGACGCTTTGGGGTGTCAGTCCCAGGTGACCGATGGCGGGGATTCCGGCGCTGACGATCCCATGGATGCGGTCAGCCATCTCTGCCCCGCCTTCTAACTTGATCGCATCGCATCCGGCTTCAGCCATGAAGCGTCCGGCATTGCGGATGGCAGTCTCGATGCTGGGTTGATAGCTCATATAAGGCATATCGCCAACCAAAAAAACATTGGGCGCGCCTCGTCGCACTGCCTGTGTGTGCCGGATCATATCTTCCATGGTTACAGGGAGGGTGGTTTCATATCCTAACATGGTCATCCCCAGGCTGTCACCGACCAGGATCATATCAATCCCTGCCTGTTCCTGTAAGTACGCTGTCGGATAGTCGTAGCATGTCAGCCAGGTGATCGGTTCATGATTTGCCACTTTCTTGAACAGTGTGGGAAGTGTGACTTTTTTTCGCTCAGACATATACATTCTCCTGATTAATTTGTTTTGTATCGATATTGTACGCGAAAGGGCAATCGAAAACAACTGATATATGTCACTGCCCAACCTGTGATATCACCGATGGCTGCGTGATGCATCGGTTTGATTGGTGCCTTAGCGCAGTTTCCGTCGATTGATCAGTAAACCGAAGAGAATGATAACGATGATCAATGTGCCAAAGGCGATCAACCATTGGTTCATGTTGGGATCTGATGGGGGAGGCACCGTCACCGGTGTTGCCGTGGGTCGAGGTGTGCGAGTCGGGCGGTGAGTACGGGTAGGAGTTGCAGTCGTTGTTGATGTAGGGGTTGAGGTTGCCGTAGGAAGAGGGGTAGGGGTGGCTGTGATCAAGACGGGCGTGGGTGCTTCGATTGGAGACAGGTTGACACTGGCGATTTGAGACGTGATGACTTCACCAGGAGCATATACATCCATCAATGCATTAGCAAACACAAACGCCCCATTACTTCCCAAAGCCAGCCTTGCTTTGCGCATATCCAATGACAATACGACATTTTCTCCAAGCACGGAGGCGCCATCCTGACCAACTTCCACAGCCGTATTCGCGTTCAATCCGAGACCAACCCATTTGGGGTTGTCATAAACCAGTGAGAATAGCCTTCCCCAGCGATTTCCCTCGAATAACCGGGTTTCAATCTGCAGAGGGAGAATGCGCAATCCTCCAGTTGTCAGCACCTGCCCTGACAAGAAGGAGCGTGAAGCAGCGATATCCTCAAAAGGAGTTCCTCCAGGTGGAGGATATCTCTGAACATATTTCTCGCCAACCAGGGAGGCGGCAGCGTCATCTAATAACAGGGTTGCCCCTTTCCGCCATTGATCGATTACCGGCAAGAACATATCTAGCGTGATGCGACCTGTATCTTTTCCGGTTACCAGAATTCCATCATACTTATCTTTGGGCAGGTTTTCGATGGTCTCATTCGGGTTGATCAGCAGAAAATCTGCGTCGATCTCCATAGCTGCTGCCAGTTGTCGAGCTACTGCCTGAGCTTCAACTTTAGATGGATAACCCGCCACAATAATTAAAAAGTTGTTTTCTGTCCCACCGCTGATTTCCACGAATCTCGTTAAAACAATATTTGAGGTGTGCAGGGGTAAGATGCCTCCACTCAACAAAAGTCTTCCTGCGCCTCCTGGAAGACGGGCAAGCGAAAAGTCACGCTCAATTTTAGGTGGTGGCGCTTCGAGAGAATGCTCTCGGTTCATGAAGTTATATTGAAAATCGCCCGGCGCTAACATATGGACGAGCAGATTACGCATACTGATGAAAGGCGTGCAGGGGAGTACAGCTACACCGGAATCGCCGCAACCGAAATATTGGATGGTCTCGTAGCTGTGGTATGTGGCGGCATCCAATACCATAACCCCGCTTCTGCCGAAGACATTTGCAAGATGGTTGCCATAGGGTATCGAAACACCGGTGCCGGCGTCAATCCCAACTCCAATGTGAGGGTTCCCTGGAATGCTGATGGCATTGATCAACCGTCCGATATTGCCGTTTTGGAAAAAAGACGTGTCCAGGATTGCATCCTGCACCCCAAATAAAAATCCATGTCTCCCTGCATCTCCCCAGACATCCACAGCGTTAAAATGCAATGCGCTGTTTCCATTAAAACCTGGCTGGTAGTCATTCAGCATCACTGCCGAAAGCAGGCTACCCCCTGCGCCAGTGCCGCCAATGACGACGTTTTGTTGGTAGGCGCGGATAAGTGCCCCCTCAATCAACGTGCCTCCAATGACTTGCATGGCAACGTCCGGATTGCCATCTGGAATAAAAATTGCCGAGAGATTTTGGTTGAAATATGCCAGATTCTGGCTGTTGAGCGCATCCTGGCGTGTGAATATTGGCGCCACGTCAACTTGGCAGGTCATATAACTGAGTGCAACCTGTTGACAGATCGCACTGATTTCCTGGCTGTAATTGTCAGCAATGTTTTTTAATTGTTGGAGCTCCTGATTGGAGACAGATTGGGAGTTAGAAGCAAGCGTAACAGGTAAGATGAGAATATTGACAAAGCCTGAATGATGGTGTTGACTGGCAGCCAGGGAAAAGTCGGGCAGGATTTCGGAGTAACCGCCTCCGCTGGGAATGAGTAAGGGATAAAGTTCAGTATATTGCGCATAGCCATCTACTCTTAATCCAAACACCAAGAAGACCAAGGCAAGAAGCAGAAGAGCGCCACGTTGCGGCTTAATTTGAGGGAAAATTTTCGATTTTCTCATGAGGAGGTTTGTTCCAAATTTCCTTGGAGGGTGATTTAGTCAAATGGCGAACGCGGATTATCTGCGCCTGACTCAGAGCAGATATTAATCCAACCAGAGCGATTGACAGTTATTCTTTATTTTACCCTGAGAATGTGGGTGATGATGGTTGATCCACTACCGCCAATGTTCTGCGCCATTCCGATCCTTGCGCCATCCACTTGATTGGGTCCTGCTTCTCCTCGAAGCTGTTGAACCACTTCAATAATCTGGTAAATCCCGGTTGCGCCAACAGGATGTCCACGAGCTTTAAGTCCTCCCAGGGTGCAAATCGGGATGCGTCCATTGAGTTTGATCTCGCCTTCCAAAGCCAGTCTGGGCGCCTGACCAGGTTCTGCAAAACCGCATGCCTCCAGTGATAAGGCACTCATGATTGAAAAGGCGTCGTGCAATTCGAAAAAATCAATATCCGTCGGTTTTACACCAGCTTGAGCGTATGCTCTGCGAGCAGACTCTTCTGCCGCGGCGAGCCAGGTGATTTGCCTCCGATCGTGTACCGCCAAGGTATCTGTAGCTGAGGCGGAACCTGCGATGGTTACCAGGCGACGAAGCCGTCCGTTATTTTTAACGCTCTCAGCAGGGGCGATCACCACGGCTGCTGCGCCATCCCCTATGGGAGAAGCATCCAGCAGGTTGATTGGATCGGCGATCATACGCGCCTTGAGGTAGTCTTTCTCGTCTATCGCCTCGTGCAGACGAGCAAAGGGGTTAGTGAGAGCGTTTGCATGCGAATTTATGGAGAAGGGCGCGAAATCGGTGTGCTTCCAGCCATACTCGTAGAGATAGCGTTGCATCATCAAAGCATTGATGGCGACGAACGATAATCCATGAATGGTCTCATAGTCCGCGTCGGCTGCCTCAGCCAGGGCTGCGGTGGTGTCCGCGCCTTTCGTCTCGGTCATCTTTTCTACCCCCAAAGCAATTGCGGATTCCATCTCCCCTGAGCCGACCGCCATGATGGCAGCACGTAAAGCGGCTGCTCCTGAGCCACAAGCCGCTTCAACTTTTACTGCCTCAATATACTTAAGATTGACCCAATCGGCGATCAATGTCGCTAAATTTTCCTGGCGACTGAGTACCCCCGAGAGCATGTTGCCAACAAATAAACCGTCGACCCGTTCACGACCAGCGTCGGCAAGAGCGGCAATTATGGCTTCTCCAGCCATTTCTCGCAGCGATAAGTCCCAGTGTTCACTGATAGGGGTCTGCCCAATTCCAATGATGGCAATTTCACGCATAATCGATTCTTCCTCAAACATGGTTTTTTTTAATTGTAATTCTTCCCCCTCTCATAAACTATCTGAAATTTGGATAATTTCTTCTTATCCCGTCGAGCGCAATATCTAGACTCGCTAAAGACAAAAAGCAGACGATTGAGTGTATCGACCGTCTGCCTGGAAAATTGATGATTTGGGAATGACTTGCCAATTTTACGTTACAAAATAAATCTGACAGGCTTCGTCAATCAATTCTGGTGTGAGTTTTGGGGGAATATTTTCATATTCGCAGATTGCCTGGATCGTGCGCAGTATATCTCTCGGATGAACCGCTTGCAGGGTACGCCCGGTCTGGACATACCAACGTTGGAGAAAATAGACAAATGCTTCCTTATCAAATGGAATGTTGAAATACTTGCAATTCTGGACAAATATCTGGTAAAAAAGCTTCTCGTCCGGTGACTTGACTTCGACTTTCATCTGGATTCGCCTGAGAAAAGCGTCGTCAACCAACGACATCGGATCCAGGTTCGTGCTGAACACGACAAACATACGGAACGGGACGACAATGGTTTGACCGGTATTTAGCCGCAAAAAGTCAATCTCATTCTCCAGCGGGACTATCCAACGGTTGAGCAAATCTGCTGGACGGATTTGTTGCCGACCAAAGTCATCAATGAGAAAGAGCCCTCCGTTAGCTTTCATCTGGAGCGGCGCTTCGTAAAACTTGGACATTGGGTCAAAGCGCAAATCGAGCGATTCCATCTTGAGTTCCCCACCAACCATCACGGATGGACGCTTGAACAGCCCCCAGCGCATATCCACGCGACCAAATTCAACCGTGCGCCCCCCTTCCACCGGGATAGACTTGTGCACCAGCCGGTCGTGAATCTGAATGATTTGACCTCCTGCGCTCACCGCATAAGGTATCCAAATTGGATCCGTACCGGCGATCAGTTTGCCAATCGCCTGGGCAATGGTTGTTTTACCGTTCCCTGGAGGTCCGTACAGGAAGAGGGACTTACCGTTATTGATCGCCGGACCAATGCGCCGGTGAAAGTTCTCCGGCAGAATTAAGCTGTGCAGCGATTCTTTAACCAGGTTATGGTTGATTTTCTGGCGTTTATGAGTCTGTAGCTCGATACCTCGGATATAAGCTGGAATGGATACCGGAACAGGTCCAATGTATAAGCAGCGCTCGAAGGCGTCTCTGGCACGTTGCTCACCGGCGTCGGTCAGTGTATAAACATATCCTATACGTCCCAGCTCAGAATTGGCTTTAGACACCTCAACCAGGTGTTCTTTTTGCATCCAAAGCAACAGATTGTCTATTACCCTGGATGATATTTTCAGCACCTCGGTAAAACGGCTGAGAGATACGTTTCCTTCGTTAAACAATAACCGGAAAATAATATCAAGTACAATACTCTGGGGGATGTGCAGATTTTCAATATCCTGTGGTTCAGCCAACAATTCTTTGAGGCTTATTTCTCCAAACATAGAAGAACTCCCTCAATCGTTGTTGATCTACTGGTCGTTATAGACCTCGGACTTTGAGCCAAGCGCACCTCTTTCGTTCTACTATGACGAATTTCTAGTCCGATAATACACTCCAGCATTTTAACACTATAAAGCGCTGATTACGACCGTATGAGACTTTCAATGCCTCCCAAATATGTTAGGTGTGGAGCAATCACATAATTCAGCCCTGCTAATTTCTGAAAAGAGGGACTTATCATCAAATTTGTTATGTGTGGTATGGAATTATTTGGTTTAATTAATCCAAGGAACGAAGGGATTGGAAAACAACCATGTGGACGTTGTTACTCCGCTCGATAGACGGTAAACCGCGTGAATATGTACTCTCACCAGGGAGAACGACCATTGGTCGTCGCTCGGACAATGACATCGTGGTGGCAGACCTGTCAGCCTCGCGCGTCCATGCTGAAATCTGGTACAACCCTGAAGATAATCAATTGACAATTTACGACCTGGGGAGCACTAACGGAACCTATGTCAATCGAGAACGTCTGACTGCGCCACGCAAATTGGCGGTCAAGGATGTTATTCGGATAGGGCAACATCTCATGACCGTCACCTATCAGGATTCGACAAAAAGTTTACCGCCGCTAGCGGGTAAAACCCAGCTTCTGACTCGGGATATCGTCCTGGAGTCCATAGACCAGCACGCAGTCCTGATGTATGAGGCGGCGCGTAAGCTGAATACAGTCCTGGACGTTGAGACGGTTCTGCGTGAAGTCTCTTCGATGATCAAAATGTCTTTGGGTGCCGATCGGTGTGAGGTGATTTTACGGGACCAGTTCGATCACCTGCGTGAACTTGGCTTTCCAGTGACCATTGCCAGAATGGCGATTGAACGTGCATCGGTAGTCAATATACCCGATATTGCCCTGGAACCGGATCAGGTTCGCGCTAGCGCATCTTTGTTGCGCATCCGCTCGGTGCTCTGTGTGCCGGTTATCAGTGCAGATGAAGTTATCGCGCTGATTTACATGTATAAGACCGTCCCTGCAGAACGACCATTTGATCAACAGGATGTCCAGTTGGCGGTCGCAATCAGCCATCAAACTGCGCTGACATTGCAGCGGATGCAACTCCTGGAACGTGTGTCTGAAGAACAAAGAGTCCGTCAGCTCCTGGAAAGATTTGTTTCTCCTTCTCAGGCGGAATATATCTTGAAGAATTACCAGACGACGGGCGCGTTACCAGGGTTGGCGGAACACCGCGTTACTGTTTTGTTTGCCGATATCGTAGATTCAACTGGTCTGGCAGAACGTCTAGGTCCGATTAAATTTGGGAACGTTCTCTCCAGTTATTATCAGCAAATGACGGATATCGTCTTTCAATACGATGGATTGATTGATAAATATCTGGGCGACGGGATTATGGCGGTATTTGGGTTGACCGGTGATGTGAAGAATCACGAAGAGAAAGCGGTGCGCGCTGCTCTGGAAATGCTTGATCGGTTGGAATTAATGAATGAACAGATTGGTGAGAACATTATTATCGGGGTGGGAGTGAATACGGGAGAGGTTGTTGCCGGATATGTCGGGACTCGCCAGAGAGTTGAGCATACGGTTTTAGGCGATACGGTCAATGTGGCAGCCGGATTGCAAGAAATCGCCCGCCCTAATCGTCTGGTTGTCGGACCTGCCACCCAGGCGGCGGTGGTAGGGGCATTTGAGACACGGCGGGTGGGGTCACTGACGGTTAAGGGTCGGGCGCGTGAGGTCCACGCTTACGAAATCCTGAGAAAACCCTCTTGACAGGCTAAAATTCCCCTGACATTGAACCGGCATACCCGGTCATTTCGACATAACCGCTGCCGAATACTGATTGACCATTCTGTTCGCCAGAAACTGCAACAGCCCCTTCCCAATAGATGTAGGTGAGGTTTAATTCCTGGTCTTTGAGGTAAGGATTGACCTCCAGGGCGAGATTGTGGGATGGAACCTGTATTTTCCACATTGAGGGATAAATCGCCTGGCTACGTGGACTGGTCCAGTTGTCCAGAACTTCGATTATAAAGTCTTCTTTACCCAGATGGATGGGTTCTGCATCAGGCGTAACCAGGGTACCGCTTGAGAAAGGATCAATCGTCCCATCTTCACGCCTGATTTGGAAAACCATTAACTCATATTGATTATCCAACTGAATCGAAAACCAATCCCATCCGATTTGCCCTGCGGACAGGGCGCTGGTGCTGTACTCGTGATCTTTCCAACTCAGTCCATTGACCTGATATCGGCGATTCTGAATACTGATACTCCCTTGAGATGCAAGGCGAGTCTGGCTGTAATAGTGAGAGGCGTTACCGGGGTCAATCCCCTTTTGGCTGTAGCCTTGTAATCCATGCAGGATAGGCTCTTTTAGACTTGTTAGATAAATATCCAGTTCAATTCCATCTTGTTTCGCATAGAGACGGTACACTCCGGGATGAATCTCCTCAACAAACCAATCTTCAAGCCACACCCGGTAGGGGACTGCCTGCGTGCCAGCGATTTCTCCCGCGCCTCGCCCCAGCTTTTCAAAGGCGTAATGTTTTTTATCCACCACATCGGTCAAGGCGAAGTGCGCCATGTAAACCTGATTGGTTGCCAGATGAGAGCTTCGCATTGGACTCTGGTCGGTTGGCAAGAGCGCCCGTCGGAAGAAGGTCAATTGATAACCAAAATGCCGTCCTTCAGCGGTCTCTTGATTTCCGGTGTAATACCACCATTCAGTTTGGTAGTCGGGGTGAGGACCGAAATCATCGGGAAAAACAATCGGAGTTGACTGGCTTGCGCGTTTGAAACCGCTTATATCTGAGGAGCGAAGGCTGCTCGCCGACGCCAATTTCAAGTTTGATTGCACCTCGCCATTTTTCCGATTTTGATAAATTCCATACGTAATAACCAGAAATAGACAGATAAAAATACCGACAAGAGTAGCTAGCCATTTATTCATAGCGGATTGCCTCAGCCGTGAGCATGCGGCTCATGCGCGCAGCCGGATAGAAGCCGGCGAGCAATGCGGCGCTGATGGCGATGATTAGAGCTAACAAGAATGGCTCCAATGGCACATCCATTTGCAGTGTCCAGCCGAATGAGCGACGGTTGATGATATAGACCAGGATGAGGGCAAGGATGTAACCCGTGGGCATCGCCAGTAATCCGGCTACGGCGCCCATTAATCCAGTCTCGAGTGAAATTAAGCCCCACATCTGCTTGGTGGTCATACCGACAGCCCGTAGAATACCAAGCTCGCGTTGGCGTTCCAGTTCAACTGAAAGTAGAGCTGACAGGATACCGATAAAGGCGACTATGGTTGCCAACATTTGCAAAGCGCCGGTGATGGTAAACGTTCGGTCAAACACCCGCAGGACTTCTTGTCTGAGCGCCTGATTGTCGCGAATTTCAAGGCGCTGAAAAGGTGCAAGAGAAGACCTGATCTGGTTTAAGCTTGTCTCCAGCTCGTTCTCTTCAGCAAGTTTAATCGCTGCGGCAGTGATGACAGGATCGTTCCAATATTTGCGGTAGATATCCAACAACATCAAGACTGTACCTTGGGTCGAGGCATAATCATAATAAATGCCGATAATTGGGAAGGATACTGCGCCGTGATCGGTGTACAGGGTTAGCTCAACGCCTGGGGATTTAATCCCAACCCGGTTGGCAAACGGTTCAGAGATGATCACAGCCCCGCGTTCCATCTCAGCGGGAATTGCTTCTTCTGGCACACTGGTCGCCAGATATTGCCGTTCTCCCCCGACGGAGGGATTGCTGGCGGCGGCGATATGCGTTTCTCCGAAAGGAGAGTCGACAGTGACAGAACGAAGCAAAAAAAGCTGATTGGTCCCTTGCCACGACGCGAGTACCTGGAGCGCTTCTGGGGTGAGTGGAGCGGTGGTTTGGGTGGCAGTTTGACTTGGTGCAGAAATGTATATATCTCCCTGAAGGGTTTGTTCAAGCCAGGCAACGACTGTGCTGCGAAAACTGCTCACCATCAGGCTGACTCCAATGGTGACCGAAATTGCCACCATCAGGGCAGATACGGCAATCGAGGTGCGGCTGAGAGAGTTGATGACATCCCGCGGCGCCATCCGCCCCAGGGTACCCCAAATCTTTCCGAAAAGAGGGGTAGCAAGACGCATTAAGATCATCGTGGCTAAGGGTGCTTCCATCGCCAATCCGATAATCACGGCAAATGTTGCAGCGAAGCTCAAGACCAGATTCCGTGAAGGAATTAAGAGCGTCCCGCTGCCCAATAACAGCAAGACCGTACCCAGAATGGCTGCAAGGCGGATCGCCCTTTGTACTTTGTGCTCCAATCCCGATCGGGAGAGCGCTGCTCGAGGTGGCGAGATAGCCGCTTCCCATGCTGGTGGCGCAGCGGTAAGCATCGTGGCGACAACCCCCAGCAGACCACCTTTTATCAAACTAACGACCGGAATTTGGACACCTCGTACGCTGAGGACAAAGTACAAATCATTGATCGTTTGGGTCACCAGGCGCACTGCTCCTTGCCCAAGGAGTAATCCCAAGCCTATCCCTAGAGCTGAGCCAATCATACCCGTCACCAGGGATTCGAATAGCACCAGGAAGAAAATTTCTTTGCGGGTTACGCCCAGACAGCGCATGGTGCCAAATAACGCTCGGCGTTGAACCACTGAGAAAGTGATGGTGTTGTAAATCAAGAATAGACCCACCACCAGAGCCAGCAAACTGAGCGCAGTGAGATTGATCCGAAAGGCTGAAGTCATCTCTTCGATTGTCCCCCGCCTTGCTTCCACGGTGACCAAGCGGGCGCTGGCAGGTAAGAATGATCGAATTTGAGCTTCGAGCGTATCTTTTCCCCTTTCCGGCAGAATCAAATCGATACGATCCAGTTTGCCAATTTTACCGGTTAGTTCCTGGGCGGTCGCAATATCACTGATGATCAGGTTCTCTAAAGCTCGACGACTTAGCCCGTCCTCAGGTTCGATCAATCCGATAATAACGCCAGTCTGCTGCTTTCCGGCAATTTCCAAATGTATTTCACAGAAATCGCCCCCAACAACGCACTCATCCAGGTTATTTTTACTCGCCTGATCAGATGAAATCAATACCGCTCCCGGTTTGGTCAAGAAGTCAATGAGACGATCCACAGGCTGTCGCTCCTGATCTCCGGTTTCACCACCCAGGTAATTGCGAAAAGGAGCGTCGGAAAATGGATCAATACCCAATAGCTGGATTAAAACGCCACCTAACTCTGGAGATGAGACGTACTCACTGATCACTGGAGCAGCGGCTTCGACAATACCGCTCCGTTTCAAGTTAACATAAATTTCTTCGTCCAATCCCAGGGGACCACCGACAATTTGGTGGGTTGCGCGTCCTGCCACCGCCTCGGTGCTTAAATCGAAAGCGCGCATCGCGCTGGTGTTCGCCAGATCCACGGCGACAACAACCGCTACACCCAGGGCTATCCCCAGGATCATTAACCCGGTTTGCCAGGGGTGACGAAGTAAATAACGCCATGCGATCTTTCCAATCGGACGAAAAGCAAATGATACGGCGAGAGTCATGTGTTAGAAATTATTCTTAGAGGTTCTTGCGGTAGACCCGATGGTTTTTATATGCCACGCCGCCTAAATTAATCAAATCGCGGCGCATCTCCACCGCGGTTTCTGCCACCTGGGTCAGGTCTGCGTGTTTAAAATGATATTCGCGTATCGTTTTTTCCATCTCTGAGTAGAGAAGCGCATTGCCGCCTCGACCTTGAAATTCCGGCAAGATGCCGGCGCCGTTCAAGGCGATCCAGTCTGTTCGACGCATTTCCAGCAGAATGTGCAGGAGACCAAATGGTAACAGCCGCCCTCGCGCTTTCTGTAAACCTGCCGATAGATCAGGCCAGCCAAATAAGAACCCCACCACATCATCTCCGTGGAGAATGACCTTGATCAGCCTTGGATCAGCCACGGTGAGCATGTTTTGGAGCACAAACGCCACTTCGTTATCGGTCAGTGGGTAATACTCCCAGTTGTTGACAAATGCCTGATTGTATGCTTTGCCGATCCGTTGCGCCCAAGCCTTCAGTTCTTTTTTCGTATTGAAACGTATCACGCGAAGGCTGCCTCGTTCTTGAACACGAGCGGCGATGCGGTGTACACGTTCAGGCAGTTGAAATTTTTCGGCGCTCAGGTAGCAGGAGACGAAATCAACCTCTTTAACGAACCCTTGACTCTCTACAAGTTTGGGGTAGTAGGGATAGTTATAGTTCATCATGGTCATCATTTGGCGGTGTTCGTAGCCTTCGACCAAAATGCCATAGCCATCCAGAGGACCAAACCCTTTGGGACCCAGGATTGTGTTCAAATCGCGCCTGGCAGCCCAATCGAATACTGCCTGGAATAACGCCTGAGCCGCCTCGGCATCATCTTCACAATCAAACAGGTAAAACTGAGCAGTATGTGCCTTGTGATATTCGTTGTAACGTTTGTTTTCAAGCGCAGCGATGCGCCCGACGTCACGCCCATCTCGGACAGCGATGAAAAAATCGGCGTCAGAATGTTCATAATATGGATGCTTCTTACGGTTTAGCATCATTTCCGCATCGATATAGAGTGGAGGCACCCACTGCGGATGGTCTTTGTACAAGCGGAAAGGGACGTTGACGAATCGCTTAACCTGACTTTTGTTCTCTGTGTTGATCATTTCGATGGTAACCATTTTTGCATCTCCTCATTTACTCAGATGATTGGCGATTATGAATTACATTGCTTGATGAGCTTTCCCTCTCTCAGGCACAAAACGCTATCGGCGATCGCGGCAGCATCATGGCTGTGGGTGACCATCACCAGGTTTTTCCCTGACTGGCGGGTCAATTGATCCAACAATCCCAGGACCTGTTTCCCGGTCTCCTCGTCGAGGTTTCCCGTTGGCTCATCTGCCAGGACCAACAGGGGGTCATGCACGAGGGCGCGGGCGATCGCCACGCGTTGTTGCTCACCACCGGATAGGCGGTCTGGGAAGGTATTTCCGCGATCTTGCAATCCCACTGCTTCCAGTAAACGTTCCGCCCGTCGTCGCGCAGACCGGACCGGGTCCCCGTTGAGTTCTAAGGGCAGGGTCACATTTTCCAGCACCGTCAGGGTTGGGATGAGATTGAAGAATTGGAAAACAAAACCGATATTTCGACGGCGAAATATCGTCCGTTGCTGATCATCCAATGAATTGAGATTCAGATCGCCGAAATAAATCGAGCCTTGATCAGCTCGGTCAATCCCACTGATGAGGTTTAAGAGAGTACTTTTTCCGCTGCCGCTCTTGCCAACAATTGCCACAAACTCACCCGGTTGGAATGCAGCGCAAGCCCCTGTCAGGACGATTCGGGTCAGGTTGCCTTCCTGAAAACTTTTAGATAGATTTTCAAGGCGAAGAAAGGCGTGATTGTTGGAATCTGGCGCAGTCTTCATTTTTTTGCCTTGCTATATATGTCCAATGCGCGTTCTCGCGCCCAGGCGTGATCAATAATCGGGCTGGGATAATCCTTTCCGATTTTACAGCCAGTTTTACTTTGAATCTCGGCTGGCATTTTCCACGGTTCGTGGACGAACTCATCGGGGACGTTACGTAATTCGGGTATCCAACGGCGGATGTAACCGCCTTGGGGGTCGTACTTCTGGCTCTGGGATATCGGGTTGAAAATTCTAAAATATGGCGCGGCGTCTGTACCCGTGCCGGCAGTCCATTGCCAGCCACCGTTATTGGCTGCCGGATCGCCGTCAATCAGGTGCTGCATAAACCATTCCTCCCCCCATTGCCAATCAATCAGCAAATCTTTCGTCAAAAAAGAAGCCACGATCATGCGCCCACGGTTGTGCATCCATCCTGTTTCACGTAACTGGCGCATTGCGGCGTCAACGATAGGATAACCGGTCTGACCCTGACACCAGGCGATAAACTTGGCTTTATCATTTTCCCAGCGAATATCCATTTGCCGAAAATTTTGCCTTCGCACCTGTGGGAAGTGATACAAAATATGGATATAAAATTCCCTCCAGATGATTTCATTCAACCAAGTCTCGGCAGATTTTCGAGCTTGGGCGTGTGGCGCATTTTCGATCGCGCTCAGCGCCTGGCGTGCAGCGGCTCTGGCGGAGAGCATCCCAAAGCGCAGGTAAGGTGAGATTTTAGATGTACCTTCCTGATCCAGGAGGTTTCTTCCCTCGCCATAGTGATAAATTACCGCCGAATCTCCGCCCTCCAGAAACATCTGTAACCGTCTCTGTCCTTCAGCTTCCCCGGGGGCAAAAAGTAAGCGTTCAAAACTTCCCGTCAGGGATTGGATATCTTCTCTGCTAATTTCGGTTGGGGTGTTTATTCGCTCCGGCGCGGGCAGGATTTTTCCCAGCCCTGAGGATATCTGGCTCAGCCATGCGCGTGAGAATGGGGTAAATACGGTGTAGGGGTCGCCATCTGGTTTAGTCACGCTGCCAGGCGACAGGATGGCGGTGCTGCCCACCAGGCGCAAGGGCAGAGAGTCTTGTATCTCCCCATCTCTCTTGCGCGCGTAGGGGGAGTGATCTGTCTCAGCGTAGATAGCATTTGCATTTGATTCTTGAAGCAGTTGCCTCAGGACGCGCTCAGGAGAACCTTTTCTCAAGATAAGGCGGCTGCCCCTTTGCCGTAAATCCTCATCCAATCTCCGAAGACCCCCAAACAGAAATTCCAGACGTTTTTCACCGCTATATCGCGAGCGGAGAAGGTGATCATCCAGGATAAAAACTGGGATGATCCGCTCGCTGTGGTTTACCGCCGCGCTCAGCGCCTGATTATCCGATAAGCGCAGGTCGCGCCGAATCCACCAGATTGAACTGCTCTTATCAGCTTTTGCCGACCTGGTCACTGGCTTCATCCAAACGGGCGACTTCTTCTGCAGTCAGCGCCCACCCGAGAGCGCCGGCATTTTCCGCTGCCTGGCGGCTGTTCTTCGCGCCGGGGATGGGGATCGCCCCCTTTTGGATGACCCAATTCAAGGCAACTTGAGCAGGCGTCTTACCCTCATGTTCTCGACCGATTTCAGTCATCAGGCGAATCAGAGGCTGAATTTTGGCGATTAATCCACTGCCATATCGTCTGCCGCGGACCCCTTTCAGAGGGTTTTCAGGGGTATATTTTCCCGTCAGTAATCCCTGTCCAAGAGGACTGTAAGCAATCAAGCTGATACCCATTTCATGACAGGCGTCAAGCAAGCCGTTTTTCTCGATCTTCCGATTGAGCAAATGGTATTCCACCTGATTGGAAGCCAGCAGAACGTTGCGTTTTGCCAGGACAGCGTGCGCCCGGCGCAGTTGATTCAAATTGTAGTTTGATACCCCAACCGCCCGCGCCAACCCCATTTCCACCGCATCTGCCAGCGCCGATGCCCAGGTTTCGATTGAGCGCGGTGGAAAGGGCCAGTGAACCTGATACAGGTCCACCGCCTCGAGGCTCAGACGTTGCAGGCTCTTTTTCAAGGCGCTGATCAAAGATGCCTGCCTGATGCGCCAGGGATAGGGGAAAAACTTGGTGGCAATCACCACCGGTTGGTTTTTCTTTACCAGAAATTCCCCGATGATCCGTTCAGACTCTCCTCCGCCGTAACTTTCAGCGGTATCAAAAAAGTTAATCCCTGCTGCCAGGCTGGTCTCAATCGCTGCCTGGATATCGCTGCGATGATAATCTTTACCGTAATCCCAGTAAAATCGGTCGCCCCACGCCCAGGCGCCGATACCCAGGGGTGATATTTGAATGTCTGTGTTTCCCAGGGTGATTCGCTCTGGGTTTGGGCTTGGATGAGAGATCGTAGTGGGCTCCATTGTTTATCGTCACTTCCCTAAGAATTGGGCTAAGGTGTCTTTCGGTTTGAAATTGCGCATATATTCAGCCATGTACTCCGACTTGAGTGCTCGGGGCGAGTCGACAAAGCGATAGATGGCGTTATCCGTGGTGACATTCTTTACCGCCAGCAGTTCTAACAGACTGCGTGTCACCGGTGGGTTAGGGAGCGCCTTCTCCATGAGGGAGACGATGAGCCGCAGAAGCGGCATGGGAAAACGCACCATGATTCGCTTTGCTCCGATTGCTTGCAAAGCGCGGCGTTCTATTTCTTCCAGGGTTAAAACTTCGGGTCCGCCAAGCTCATATTCTTTGCCGAATGTCTCCTTATCCCAGAGCGATTTTACTACGGCTGTCGCGACATCTTCTACCCAAACTGGCTGGAACTTGGCGTTCTCATCCCCGATGATGGGGTAGATGATGGGGCTGAAGGGCACCAGCTTGGCGAAGGTGTTGGCGAACTCATCCTCTGGACCCCAGATGACCGAGGGGCGGAAGGCTGTCCAATCCAGGTCCGATTGCGCCACGTATTCCTGAGCTTTGCCTTTTGAAGCCAGGAAGCGATAGGGCAATTTGGAGTCAGCCCCAAGTTGAGAGATGTTGATAAAGCGGCGAACCCCTGCTCTCCTGGCAGCATCCACAACGTTAACCGTGCCTTGGTAATTGATCGTTTCGTAATTCTTGCCCCCTTTTTCGATGGCAATAGCGACGGTGTGGATGACCGCAGTGGCGCCTTGCAGGATGGGATCGAGAGTTTCCGGGCGGGTGACATCCCCTTCCAACATTTCAACCCCAAGGGAGTCCAGACGTCCTTCTTTTTTGGTTGAGTTCAGGCTACGGACAAAGGCTCTGACGGGCTCACCTGCCTCGATCAATTGCCGTGCAATGTGGCTGCCAACATAACCGGATGCCCCTGTGATGACAATCATAATCAACTCCTTATGAAATCAACATTTTAGTAAAAACCACAAAATTAGCAGTATTGAATGACTTTTACACTGGTTATTATATCCTGGTTACAATATATTGTCAATATTATGTACAGTTATAGACCTATATTCTTGACAAAATGGCAATTATGAGGTAATATTATTTTACAAATATTATACACTTATTGGAGGCACTTTTACGATTATGGCTGAGATAAACACGGTCAGTGATGAACCCTTATACAATATTGGCGTCGTGTCGCGGATGACGGGTATTTCTATGGCTACTCTGCGCGCCTGGGAAAGGCGTTATGCTTTCCCTGAATCAGAACGCACCGCTGGCGGGCATCGCTTGTATTCCGAAAAAGACGTTTTACGCCTGCGCTGGGTGAAGGCACGTATAGACGAAGGCATGCAGACCGCTCAATCCATCAACGCTTTACGTCATCAGGAAGCCACCGGTCATCTGGTGTTGACGGCAAATGAAGTATTTCCAACTCAGCCAATCGTGACGGAGAAATACCCTCCCAGAAAAGAAGGGGGGTATGAAGAAGGGCGTAATTACATGGATGTTTTCCGCGAGCGCCTGACCGAAGCGTTAATTGAGCGCAACCTGGATAAAGCGGATGATATCCTGGGCGAGGCATTAGCGGTATCCACCCCTGAAGAGACCATATTGAAAGTGATCTCCCCTAGATCGGAAGATATCGGCACTTTTTGGGAGCAGGGTGAGGTCAATATCGCCACCGAACACCTGGCGACCAACTTCTTGCGCCAACGCCTGCTCTCCTGGATGATCAGCGGACCCCCGCCCAGAACCACAAAGCCGATTGTGATGGCGTGTGCTCCCGATGAATGGCACGAGGGCAGCTTGCTGGTTTTAGGCTCATTACTGCGTCGCCGCCGCTGGCCGATCTCTTACCTCGGGCAGGCTTTACCATTGCCGGACCTGGCAGCCTATGTGGAACAGATACAACCCAACCTGGTGGTCCTGGTGGCGATGACCGAAAAAACTGCCGGGTACCTCAGCGAATGGCCTCAGTATCTCACCCGAGCAGCAGAGACCAATCACCCGATTGTCGGTTATGGCGGGCGGGTATTCATCCAACAACCCGAATGGCGCCTGAAAGTGCCAGGGATTTATCTGGGTAATTCTTTCGAGGAAGGCATCAATACCATCGAACGTCTGCTCCTGCAACACCGTTGACCAAGCAGGACAGGCTACTGGTAAACGCTTGAGATTTCCTCTGTGATTGGCTGAAAGAATTTTAACCTGGAAAATTGCATAAAAAGGCTGGTCATCTATTTGTCCAGCCTTTTCATATCGTTATTGGTTGAGCTAATGCCCTGAACCGCACGCGCCAATCGCTCAAGCCGGTTTATATTTGCCCAAATATGACCGGATCAGATGGTGGCGGGAGAAATGTCCCAGGGTGATCACTTCCACCCTCATCGGCGGTCCCAGAATTTTACGGGCGATTTGCGCCTCGCTCCAGCCCTCCTGAGCACGGCGGAGTATCTCTTCTCCCAGTTTCTCCAGATGCTCAACCTTGGCGAGTATCTCCGCCTCTGGATTCTGCCTGACGCGCGCGCTTCCGGGAAAAAGCCAGTTGATCTGCAACCGGGATATCTGCTTGAGCGAGTCGATGATGCCCCAAATGTCATAACCCTCGCGGATGGCGCGTTCTTTACCTCCCACGAATAAATCACCGCTGAATAACCAGCCTTCGTTGGCTTCATAGAGACAGAGATGGTCTGGGCTGTGACCCGGTGTATAAAGCACCTGGTAGGTGTGACCATCGCACGTTATCAGTTCCTGATCTGCCAGGGGTTTGCCGTGCGAAGGCTTGGGCATCCCCCAAAATATGCGCCGATAGGGTTTCAATGGTTGCTTACCACGCGGGTCTGCCAGAATGGGGAGCGCAAGGGGATGTGCCCTGATGGTCAGGTTGTACTGTTTTTGAAGGTCTCCGTTTGCGCCGATGTGATCTTCGTGGCTATGGGTGTTGACGATATGGGTCAAACTCTGTCTGCTGGATAAAGCCTGCAACAGTTCATCGGCGCAATGGGCGCAACCGCTGTCGATCAGCAATGAGCCAACCCGGTAAGCTGTCGTCCAATAACGCCAGCCCTCCGGTACTGCTCGCGCCAGATCAAAGCGGGTGACAGGTCCATACTCAGTGATGCGGATCATCGTTTGACCGTTGCCCTTTGTTGGTCGAAGGTCAGGAAAATGTTCTTTTAGAACCGGTCAGAAGCAAATTCAAGTAATCTCGAATTCTTTGAGCAATTTTTTCTCTCGACGCCTTTCAATAATGGCGCGCACCTTGACATACCTTTCAATACCCGACCCGGTGAGTTTTCGCTTCAGCAGTTCATCCACCTGAAACAGACCAGCCGAGTTGTTCATCAGGATGTTGATTTGTATCGGTTTCTCATCGCCTTCGCTGATTTCAATTCGATCTATCGCCGCCGCAGAGACCGAGTAGATATCCACATTGCCGGTCTGGTAGGGGATCCTCGACCTGCCTTCGCTCATATCCAGCGCATCTGCCACCCGTACGATCCCGGCTTCAATGGTGTAGGGTTTGCCCCCGCTGCGGTGGGCGATGATGGCATGTAACACCTCTGAGGTGACGATGGTGCGTTCCTCCACGCTTAGAAAGTCCAGGATGCGATGCAGGATATCATTTGCCAGGAATAAACTGAATTCCTCATGTCCTTCGCGACTGATGGACATTCCTAGATCGTGGAAAAGACTGGCGAGCAAGACCACTAACTCAGCATACTGCTCCGATAGACCGTAATACCTGGTGATGGACATCTCGACCTGATTCTTGGTCAGGATGCGGGTCAGGCGCAAGGCGATGTTCGCCACAATCTGCACATGCACCGGACCATGATCGCTCATACCCAGCCGATCTATGGCGTTGATGTTGATGATCTTCCACAACGTTTTGACTTCGACGTTATTATTGATGATTTCCAGTGCCTTCTCCAATAACGTGTTGCCGGATACAGGCACGTGAATATTTTTCGGAGCGGAGCTTTTTTGAGGTTGCATCGCTGTCCCGGGGGTCATGCTTCAGAGGATAGATTGAAAATTCGTTCGTTGTGCAGCGCGGCTGAACGGTTTATTTCTCTGGTTGATACGCCAGCAAAACGACGCCAAGTTCTCTCTCCAGCTCCTGGAGCTTTTTAATCTGCTCGTCGGACAGCTCAGCCAGGGGGTAATGGGGTTCCAGCGCCAGGATTAAGGTTCCCAGCGATTCTTCCATCTGTTGAATGCGTTTTATGCCTTCATCGTCCAGACTGGCAATTTTCATCCTGCGTGCAGGCATGATTTCCTCCTTCTCACACCGTCGAACTGATTGGTCAGACTTTTCAGGTATGATTATACCAGTCGGCTTGTGCTCGAAATGAATAAACCTTAGTCCAACCCTGATCATGATTTGAAGATATAATGATTTTAGATCAAGGCAACCATATTCCCCAGGAGGCAATTGTGAAAACTACCCGATTCTTCTCAATCTTTATGGTGCTGATGATGTTGGTGGGCATGGTTCCTATCCAACCAGCACGGGCGCTCTCCGCAGATATTGTCATCAGCCAGGTTTATGGCGGCGGAGGCAATTCAGGAGGTATCTATACCAATGATTATGTTGAATTGTTTAACAGGGGCACAACAACAGTCTCATTAGCAGGCTGGTCAATTCAATATACCAGTGCAACAGGTACCGGTAATTTCGGTTCAGCAGCGAATTTAATTACTCCTTTGTCTGGGTCTCTCGCACCAGGTCAGTATCTGCTGATCCAGGAAGCAGCCGGTGCCAATGTCATCGCGCCTCTACCAACACCAGACATCACTGACTCGACGCCTATCAATATGAGCGCGACTGGAGGCAAGGTTGCCCTGGTTATGTCAGCCACAGGTCTTGGATGCAATGGTGGATCAACTCCGTGCGACGCTGCCCAATTGGCATTAATCAAGGACCTGGTCGGTTGGGATGGCGCTAACTTTTATGAGACCGCTCCCGCTCCTGCTACAACTAATTCCACGGCAATATTACGCCTCGGCAATGGCTGTACCGATAGCGACAACAACGCCTCAGATTTTGCAGCCGGCGCGCCAACCCCGCGCAATACAGCCTCCCCGCTAAATCCCTGTGCCGCCCCGGATGCCGCGCCTGAGGTGACCGCTACTTACCCCGTCAATGGCGCTACCGATTTCCCAATCAATGCAAACCTGATCGTTACATTTAGCGAACCGGTTGATGTTACCCCCCCATGGTTCACGTTGGTCTGTTCTGTGAGTGGGGAGGTCGCTACTAGCTTCAGTGGCGGACCGACCTCCTTTACCCTCGACCCGGATATTGATCTCACCCATGGCGAAACCTGCACCCTGACCATCATCGCCGACCAGGTCAACGATCAGGATGGCAACGATCCGCCGGACAATATGGTGATGAACTTTGATGTTGGGTTCACCCCCTTTGATGTCTGCGCCACCGCCTTCACGCCCATTTATCAAATTCAAGGTAGCGGCTTGAGCGCGGCGATTACTGGTATCGTGACCACCCAGGGCGTTGTGGTTGGAGATTTCGAAGGCACCGCCAGCCTGGGAGGCTTCTTCATTCAGGACTTGAGCGGTGATGGCGACCCAGCCACTTCGGACGGCATTTTTGTCTATACCAGCAGCTCTGATCTTGTCGGTGTCGGTCAGGTGGTACGGGTGACGGGTTACGCCCGCGAGCGCTTCAACCAGACCACTCTCAACGGCTCGAACAGCAACACGTCTCCCGTGCCTGCGGCGAATATCGTTCAGTGCGGCACAGGCTCTGTTGAGCCGACCGATGTGAACATGCCATTTGCCGACACGGTTGAACCGGAACGCTACGAAGGCATGCTGGTCCGGCTCCCGCAATCCCTAGTCATTTCCGAGTATTTCAACTACGACCGCTTTGGTGAAATTGTGCTTGCCCTGCCGTTGGAGGGCGAGCCCCGACCGTTCACCGGTACCGCCATTGACGAGCCAGGCGCGCCCGCCAATGCCCGCACGCTGGCGAATAGCTTGCGCCGCATCACCCTGGACGACGTCAACAGCGCCCAAAACCCGGCGGTGCTACGCCACCCGAATGGCAATCCATTTTCACTGACGAACCTCTTCCGTGGCGGTGATATCGTTCAGAACACAATCGGCGTGCTCGGTTACGACTTCAGCCTGTATCGTATCTTCCCCACCGGACCAGCAGAATACTACCCCGTGAATCCACGACCCGAAGCGCCTGAACCGGTTGGGGGAACGTTGCGGGTGGCGGCGATGAACACGCTCAACTTTTTCGTCACGCCTGATTACCCAACCGGAAATCCACTCGATAACAAGTGTGGTCCGCTGCAAAACGTCGAATGTCGCGGCTGGGATTCCGATCAGCCCGATGAGTTCATCCGTCAGCGCACAAAATTGCTCGCCGCCCTGTCGGGTTTGGAGGCTGACATCATCGGTTTGAATGAACTGGAAAACACCCCTGGCGTTGAGCCTCTGGAAAGTATTGTGGCTGGATTGCCGGGTTATGCCTACATTGACACCGGCGTCATTGGCACGGACGCAATCAAAGTGGGTTTGATCTACAGACCAGCCAGGGTCATCCCTGTGGGTGCATACCAGATACTCGATTCAACCGATGACCCGCGTTTTCTCGATACCAAGAACCGTCCCTCGCTGGCTCAAACCTTCCAGGACCTGACCACAGGTGGTCGCTTCACCGTAGTCGTCAATCACTTCAAATCCAAAGGCTCCGACTGCAACGATGTTGGCGATCCCGATATCGGTGATGGACAGGGCAATTGCAGCCAGACGCGCAGACTGGCAGCAGAAGCGCTGGTGGACTGGCTGGCGACCGACCCAACCGGCAGCGGCGACCCGGACTTCCTCATCATCGGCGACCTGAACTCATATGCGATGGAAGATACGATTGATGCCATCAAAGCAGGTCCTGATGACATCCAGGGTACAAGCGACGATTACACCAACCTGATCTCTCAATATCAGGGAATCTATGCTTACTCCTATACCTTCGATGGTCAGGCAGGCTACCTCGACCATGCTCTGGCAAGCGCCAGCCTGTTTGCCCAGGTGACCGGAGCCACAGAATGGCATATTAACTCCGATGAGCCGGATGTTTTGGATTATGACACAACCTTCAAACCTCCGGCGCAGGATGCATTGTATGAGCCAAACGCTTATCGCACCTCAGACCACGACCCGGTTATTGTCGGTTTGAACCTGAATCCAACTCCCTCTAAGCGAACCGTAACCGGCGGCGGTTGGATCAGATCGCTGCCCGGCGCATATCAGCCGGACCCTGCAGTTACCGGTAAAGCCAACTTTGGTTTTGTGGCAAAGTATCTGCCGGGCGACATAACACCGGCTGGAAGTGTTGAGTTCCAGCTTTCAGAGGGCAACCTGAATTTCAAAGCTGGCGCTTTCGAGTGGCTGGTGGAGCTTCGCGACAATTTCACCATTCTCAAGGGATGGGGTACCGTCAATGGTCAAGGGAATTACCAGTTTTTGCTCTGGGCTGCTGACGACAAACCCGATACCTTCCGGATCAAGATCTGGTACCAAGAAGGTGGGGTTGATTACGTTCTTTACGATAATGGCGATAATCAACCGATTTCCGGTGGAAGTATCACCATTCACAAAGCGAAGTAAATTCCACTTGATTTTCAGTTAATTTTTTACTGGGCTGTCTGGTTTGGACATTCAAACCAGACAGCCCAGTTTTTGGCTGATGGGGGCTATCATCAAATTGCCCGTTTTGAGCGTTATCCAATTGGTATGGCAGGGTTGGAGTCAATTCAATAACAACACCCGTATCTCTGCGCGTGTATTTACGTCATACTTATAGAATTGATCTTTTGGGCATCACGAAGAGAAGGAGAAAGGGAAATGAAGAGAATTGCTATCGTGGCGATGTTAGTCCTTTACCGCGTCGACATCCCCTACATGCTGCAATGGATCTATGACCAGATCCCGCAAGATTAGCAATCTGTGATTCCTGCTAATTTGGGGCTGTCTGGGATAATTGATGAGACAGCCCCAATCGGTCGGGCTTCACGTGGAAGTCCGACCTCAAAATGGAGTTGTTGGCTCTAATCTGCGCTTTGATCACCAATTAATTCATATTCTTGGTGATCTCATTATTCGGCTTGGTCAACGCTTTCATTAAGCTTTGCTTTTGCTGAGCTCTCCAGGATGCAAGCTCGACCACCACATAACCGATATCATCCAGGTAAGAATCGGGAATCTCCGAAATGCCGCCTTCCTGAAGTTCATGTAATATTTCAATCCGCATATTCTCCCAAGCCTGAAGTGTTTCCTCATCCGGAGAAATTACACGTCCCATCTTCTGTTGGTTCATAGGTTCACCTCCGCCAAACACCCATATAAGATACGCCCGCCTGAGGACAAAAAATGCTCCTACCACAACGTTCCGGTAGAAGCATTAAACTGTAGAGATGGCTTGGGTGAGACATGCCCACCGGCGAGCTTCATCGCCTTAATTACATTATAGACTGCTGTGGACGAATGTCAATACTTAACTCGAATCAGTGTTCGCCTGGTGCTCGGATTTCATCCAAGAATTTAGATTTTGACTCCAACTCAGCGAGCTTCAGAGAGGCATAGTTACAGGCTTCTTTCATCAATTGTCTCGCCTGTTCTTCGGGCAAATTGTGTAAGTCCTGGCGGGTAAAGCCTTTGCTATTCAGGTAATCCTCCACGAGCTGTCTTTCCAGGGCAGATTGAGGACCTTCGGACATGCATTCTTCATCATCAATAGTAGACTTAGACATGTTACACCTCCAAAATATGCTCCGGTCAAGTTGAGATACTGTGCTTTCGTTCCAGGTTGCGTTTCACCAGCTTAAGGCGAAAATGGTCTGAGCGCTCATGTTCAGACAGGATCATTTGGATATAATCTCGTTCAGCTTCCAAGCGTGGGATGAGGAGGTGGTCCAGGGCATTCAATCGGCGAGATGTTCGTTGGATTTCACCAGCCAGTCGGGTTAAGCGCAGTTCGCTTTCCGCCAGTTTGATAATTGCATCCACCTGGTTTTCGTATGCTTCTGCGGCTTCATCGATGGTTATCGATGTTCCTACAATCGAATACCCTCTGCCAAATAGTGACCTCTCCACGCGCTTCTGCTCGATCTCGGGGACTTTGACTCCCATAACACTGACTGTTGACACCTTTAAAGACAACTCAGATCGTGATCCCAATGCCGCCGATTGTAGAGCCTTGGTCCCTGCTATTCCTTCAGCCCGAGCAAGAGCCTGGCGAGCGGTGGAGGCTGCTTGTTGCAGGTAATCTGAATGTTCCATTACAGTATTGGCGATGCGCATGAATTCTTTCATCAAGGCTGTGCGTTTCTGCTCCAGTAAATCCCTGCCCTGCTTTGCCAGATCGATTTGGGCTTTTCGGGCTAATAACTCCATGCGCGTACAGGAGACATTTTGCATATTCGCTCCTTGAATTTACATCTGAGTGCGATAACGGTCGATAAATTCTCTCGGAATGCGCTTGAGCAACTCCTCCGGTAATTGGGATAACAACTCCCACGCCAGATCGAGGGTCTGTTTGATATCGCGATTGGTGCTTCCTTGACCAATAAAAGTTTCTTCAAATCGGCTGGCAAAAGCAAGGATCAACCGATCGTTCTCAGATAGGGCAGCCTCACCGATTATCGCTACCAATTGGCGTAAGTCACGTCCTTCGGCATAGAGTGCATAAAGCTGGTCGGCAACGCTCCGATGATCCTCGCGTGTCTTCCCGGGTCCAATCGCCGCGTTCATCAATCTGGATAACGAAGGCAGAACATCGATTGGTGGGTAGATTCCCTTGCGATGAAGATCACGCCGCAGGACGATTTGTCCCTCGGTAATGTATCCGGTTAGATCTGGAATTGGGTGGGTAATATCATCATCGGGCATGGACAGGATAATTAGCTGGGTGACTGAGCCTGGTTTGCCCCGGATACGACCGGCTCTCTCGTAGAGACTGGCTAAATCTGAATACATGTATCCGGGATAGCCACGTCGACCAGGCACTTCCTCGCTGGCAGCGGCAATCTCCCGCAACGCTTCACAATAGTTCGTCATATCGGACATAATTACGAGGACATGCCGGTCATGGGTAAAAGCCAGATACTCAGCTGCGGTCAATGCAGCTCGCGGCGTCATCAATCGCTGGATAGATGGATCATCAGCCTGGTTGATAAAAAGCACGGTACGATCCATGGCATCGCTTGCCCGGAATTGGTCTACAAAAAACGAAGCTTCACGGTGAGTGATACCAATGGCAGCAAAGACAACAGCGAATGGTTCTTGCTGAATTCCCTCCTGGCTCTTAACCTGCGCCTGAGCGACGATCTGGGCTGCCAGCTCGTTTGCCGGTAGACCAGCGGCAGAGAAAATTGGGAGTTTCTGACCACGCGCAAGTGTATTCAATCCATCTATGGCTGAGATCCCGGTTTGGATGAACTCACTGGGATGGGTGCGGACAGTGGGATTGATCGGTAGCCCGTTGATATCCAAAGAATATTCTGGAATTATTGGTGGTCCCTCGTCAATTGGTTGTCCTGATCCATCCAGAACACGACCCAACATGGAAAGGGAAACATCCAGTCGTGCCACGTCTCCGGTTAATCGTACCCGCGTCCGCTCCAGATTCAGCCCAGATGTGCCGGCAAAGACCCGAACCATGCAGCGCTTATGGTCCACCTCCAATACCTGACCCAGTCGCACTTCACCTTCAGGGTCAATTATTTCGACCATCTCGTTATAGCCGACATCGTCAATACGGTCGACAAAGATCAAAGGTCCCTTGATTTGTGACAGGGTCCAGTATTCTTTCGTCACCAGCTTGGGTTTCAACGAGGTGGGTGTCGATTCACGCACTGCCATTCACTCCCCATTCTGCAAAACTCAGACGGATGTGGTTCATTAATCCATTAATAGCAGCCTCAACCTTATCTGCCGGTATCTCTTTCAGCCTGGCAATCTCTGCCACAACGGGCAGGTTGATGATTTGCTCAAGATGCACATTAGCCTCAAGGGCAGCCTGTGTGCGCTGGTAAAAATCCATTATCGCTTTCAGGATCCAGTAAGTTTTATCAATCGGGCAGAAACGATCTATTTCATGATAGGCAGATTGTTGGAGAAAATCTTCTCGCAGGATACGCGCGATTGCCAGCAGGGTACGTTCAGATTCAGCCAGTGCATCTGGTCCGACCAGTTGCACAATTTCCAGCAGCTCGACTTCTCGTTGGAGCAATGCCATGGCTTTGTTTGTTAGCACAGGCAAATCCGTTGCCACCTTGTGCGCATAATAATCTTTGAAATCGTATAGTGAAAAGGAGCGTATCCAGTTGATGGCGGGGAAATGCCGGCGACGAGAGAGATCATAGTCCAACGCCCAGAATGTGCCAACCATGCGCATAGAATTCTGCGTGATCGGCTCGGAGAAGTCTCCTCCGGGTGGCGACACTGCGCCTACAATCGTTACGGATCCCGTTCTGCGTCGTCTTTCTGTGTGATCCATGCCCAGGCAAACGACGCGTCCACAACGTTCGTAGAACTCAGCCAGGCGTGTACCAAGATAAGCCGGGTATCCTTCCTCTCCCGGCATTTCCTCCAAGCGACCTGAGATCTCCCGCAGCGCCTCCCCCCAACGAGATGTCGAATCCGCCAGGATGAGCACATCATATCCCATATCGCGGTAATACTCGGCGATGGTGATACCCGTATAGATGCTTGCCTCTCGAGCTGCCACTGGCATATTTGACGTGTTGGCAATGATCACGGTTCGGTTCATTAGTGGCAAACCCGTGCGTGGATCTTCGAGGCTGGGAAACTCCTCGAGCACTTCTGTCATTTCATTACCACGCTCGCCACAGCCCACATAGATCACAACGTCCACATCTGCCCAGCGTGCCAGGCTCTGTTCCGCCACTGTTTTTCCAGTCCCAAAACCTCCTGGGATGATCGCCGAACCGCCTTTTGCCACCGGGAAGAAAGCATCGATAATGCGCGTGCCAGTGGTCATCGGCTCGGTTGGGTCCAACCGACTGTGAAATGGGCGCGGTTGCCGAACAGGCCAGCGTTGTACCAGAGTTACTTCCATGTATCTGGATGTACGGTCATCTTCTAAATTGATGGTAGCAACCACGTCATCAGGGCGAAACTCTCCCTCACGAATTGCACTCACCCGGCCTCGACAACCGGGTGGAAGCGATATCCTGTGTGTAATGGTTTGTGATTCCTGCACTGTACCCAGATAATCACCCGGTCCAACCGGCTCGCCTTCCGCTACGCAAGGGACAAAATGCCAGAGAATATCTTTGGGAATTGGAGGGGCATCAACGCCACGTTGAATATAGTCGCCGGATGTGGACGCCAGAACTTGTAGGGGTCGTTGTAATCCATCGTAAACCTGTCCAAGCAATCCAGGACCAAGCTGGACGGATAAGGGCAACCCGGTGTTATAGACCGGCTCTCCGACCCTTATGCCAGAGGTATCCTCGTACACCTGAATCGTTGCGTACTCATCAAAGAGGCGGATCACCTCTCCCACCAGACCTGATTCGCCCACCCGCACAACATCGTAAAGGCGAACATTCTCAAGTCCAGCAGATACGATCACCGGACCAGCAATCCGAACCACTTTTCCAGCCTCGAATCGATTGGTTTGATTCACTTCGTAATTTCTTCCTCCTCACCTTTGAAGGTTATGTGAAATCCAATCGCTCTCCGAATCATCTCTGCTATCTGGTATCTACGAGAAGCTTCAGGACCCAGTGGCTCTCCTCCGGGTATCACGAGGAATGGTAATCTTTCAACAGAATACAAACGCTTAATCAATGCAGCATCCATCCGTTCAAAAAGTCCGTCATCGATTGCCAGGAGACCTTCCTCTCCCGACGTAATCCATGATTCAATCAATTCCTGGGCACTCTCAACGTCCTCAACCGCGTAAGCATCAATCCCAGCAAGCTGGAAGCCGATCACTTGATCAGCACGCGTCAAGACAAGCAATCGACCCATCAGGCAAACTCCAGATTGGCGCAGATCACATTCGCCTTCAACCCCAGATTGATCCCATGGGCAATCCAACGCAGGTTGCCAATCTCGCTTATCTTCAGGGCTGTATACCCCAATACCACACCAATACCTAAGGGATCGCTCATGATTTTTTCAGACATCCAGCGCAATCGGAATAAGCGGAGTTGGCGTTCCAGGTCACTCAACAGATTGGATTTCGAATAAGCACTCAATCCTTTTCTCAATGGGTCAATGTAAGCTGTCTCAACAAAGGTTTCCACAGCATCATCTAATGTGTTCTGTAAACCAGCCTGCACCAGCACATCGAATGGTATAGAGCCTGGACCAATTAATAGCGGGTAAAGATCATCCTCTCCCAGCCATTCACGCAGTAGTTTGCGTTCTTGTGGTGTATGAGCCAGCCGTAAGACCGTGAGTAAATTAGCGAGATCAGCGTCAAGATCCAGGGCGGAAGCGAGTATGTTATTGTTAAGGTGTTTTTCGTGTAGATAGCTCTTTGACTGAGAGAAGCTCCATTGCTCCAGGCTCAGCTCCATATGGGGGATATCAGCGCCCGGGAGCCTGGCGCGCATTTTGAGCAACGGTTGGGCAAAGATTGAATTTGTGCTTGCAAGCAGATCAATTGCCGCCCGGGGATCGGGTGCACGTGCCATCTCTGACAGTAAATCTAGTTTAAGCTCCCCTACCGGAAGCAGGGCAGATATGATCTCAACGGGTGGAATATGCCGGGATAAGCCTCGCAGGATCGTCTTAAGATTATGGAGATCGTACTTGCGCAAAACGATCATGACCATTTGGTGCGCCTCGTCCTGATAATAATCACCAATCTTACCCAGTGTACTTATCAGGTCGTCACTGAGAGCATCGGCAATACATTTCATCCCACTGGATCGCGAGAGAGCCGCTTCCAATGGTTTACGGTAGGGAGTCTTGGTCAGAGCCGCGATCAACCCTTTTAGGCTGCCCACCTCCGCCAAGGTTTCGAGTTCACGCTGAGAGAGCAGTCGAGATTTCATCGCCCGCAGGCGAGCATTACCATAATCAAAATCTGGCATCTAAATTATCTTTCAACCCTCAATCAAACTTATCCTGACCGAAGCTCTGTTACTATCTCTCCTGTTTTGCTCTCCCAGGCTTCCTCTCTCTCGAAGAAAGCCGCCAGACAGCGGCGTAAGTAAGGGATACCCTTTGCCAACCTCGCTTCTAAAGTGTTAATGACCACAATCCGCCCGTTCTCGCCCTTTGCATTCACTCCTCCCCAGCAATTCAGACAATAACTCACCGGTAGACTCAACCCCAGGTTCTGCAGAAGGTTCTCGATCAGCGCGCGATCTTTGGGATCAGCTTCCAGGCATATCTGCTCATCAGGCTGAACCAGGCGTTCCGCTTGTTCAATATCGCTCAATTCTGCCAGGGCTTCAAGCACGAGCTGGCGAAGGACCTCAGGATAACAGGCATCCTTACGCAAGTTCATTAACCAACTTCGCACTTGTTCAAGCGCTGTATCCACCAATTCTTTTCGCACCTCACCGACGATTTGCATCGCTTCCAGACGAGCCCGGTGGATGATACGAGCCCGCTCGTGAGTGGCGGGCGCCAAGACTTCCTCACATGCTTGTTCCTTTATCCGTTCAGCCTCCAGTTGAGCGTTTATTAAGATTTCCCGTGCCTGAGCGTAGGCGCGATTTTCTATCTCGCTAACGGCGGAATCTCCTGCTTGGCGGATTGCCTCAAGAATAGCGTGTAAGCTCATTTAGCCACCCAGCAGCAAGATCATCGCTGCGATAGCAAAACCCAGGATAACCATCGTTTCAGGGATTGCTACAAGCAGGATGATCGTCCCCAAGGCTTCAGGTTTTTCGGCAATAACACCTGCGCCTGCCGAACCAATACGCGCCTGGGCAATTCCAGTTGCGATTGCTGCCAGACCAACGGCAAGACCTGCGCCGACGGCAGCCAGTCCTACTCCAAGTGTGGTCTCCATACGTCTCTCCTTGTGTGATGTTTGTTTAAGCTATTGGGCGCGACTTTTGTACGGTTTATAGGGGCGTCCTCCGCCCTCGTAAAACTTACGGAAAAATTCTACATAATGCAAACGCAAGCTATGAATTGTCGGACTGAAGGCACCTAATACCAGGTTCAAGGCATGGATCAACAATGCCACAATAATACCCACAATGATATTGCCGGCAACACCAGCGATGTCATTAGCGACTTTTGCCAGGTAGACCGAAGCCAACCCAATGGCTGCAATACGCAAGTAAGATAGAATATTGCCAATCAGACCGATGAATTCAATCGGTCCCATCAAAATCCCCAACCAGCCTAAAGAAGATCCGATCAAGACAATACCGAGTATCAAACCACCAATAGCGGGTGTCATGAGCTCATCAGGTAGCATCTTAGCCAGTACACCGACAATGAAGAACAATGAAATCAGCCCTAAAAGCATACCGCCGCGCTCTAAAAGGTGGTTGCGGCTGCGATCTTTGATACCTTCCCAAATGCCCAGGATCAATCCCAGAGTAATGTGGATAGTACCGATGACCAGGGTCATCACCATCAAGCTTGCTACATGCTCCGTACTGGCACGGTCAAACCATAAAGGTCGCAATCCCAGCTCTTCCCCCAGGGTTCCAAACAGCTCGCCAAACAAAAAGCCGAAAATAATCGCCCACCCCGAACCGATCGCTAAAATGGTCAATATGTCGTGTGCTACGCCTCTCTTGAATCTTGCCATTAAGCACAGGCTAATCACAAGTAATAAGAAGCCATAACCGATATCACCCAGGATCATGCCAAAAAAGATAGGCAGGAAAAAAGCCATCAAACGCGTGGGGTCGATATGACCATAGCGCGGTAAAGCCAGCAAGTTGACCAGGCTCTCAAAAGGGCGAGCGGGAGTTGGATTCTTGAGCATCACAGGTGCGAGTTTTTTCATGGCAGGCGTTAGCGGAAGGCGGCGTACCAGGATTGCTTCGCCAGTATCTTCCTGCAAGGTTGACTTTAGTATTTCAAATTTCTCGGTTGGCACCCAACCAGTGATCACAAAAGTCATATCAGTTTCACCCAGGCATGTGAGGATGCTATTAGCATCGATTTCATCCCGGAGCATAACCTGCCAGGCAACCAACTTTTCACCCCACTCTGCTGCCAGCCCAGCCAATTGGCGGTTAATATCCTTCATTTCCAACGGGATGGCTGACATCTGACGCTGTAATGCCTGAAGAGCCACATCGGGTGGACCTCCGCTCAGTTCATCGGGTAAGCGTAGACGAGCCACATCCTCCTGACCGAGTAAAGCCTCGATCTCGGCGCTGAACTCCCTCGGAAAAACAGTGAACATTGCCCGTGTGGAAACATCCACATCACTGCTGACCACCTCAGCCCGTCCGCCGGTTATTTCGAGGATTTTGCTGGCGATTGAATCCAGCACACCTACATTCACCCGGCTGACTAATATCCCAATCGATATATTTTTGGGATCATGAGCCGATGGGGGGATGATGGGAAGTAGCTTACGTAGTGTCGCTTCGTAGCGGGGCAGCAGGGTCAGTTTTGACTGTAGCTCTTCTAGACGTACGCTAAGGTTACGTACGATTGGTTCAAGATTGTTCAAGCAGGACCGAATTTCAACCAGGTCAGCCTTCGATTCAGGGATAATTTTTTCGACATTCGAACAGCCGAGGATTTCAATCATCCCTCCCACGCGTGCGAGCAAGTAGCTCAATTCTTCTTGATGGCTCAGAGCTTTACGATCCAGGCTTAGAGGTCGGGCAGACACCTGGGGCGACTCTTTAATATCATCGATATGCATCCATCCAGACTTGCGTAAAGATTGAATGACTGTGGTCAAGTCATCTTTCAGGGCAATGATTTCAATGGGAAGCATTTCCAGGTTCATATCTACTGCTCGTCTTCTGTTTGACTGATGATAATTTTTTTTGCCATGAGTACCCCAGCCCGCATTCGCTCTTGTCCCATGAGCCGGAGCTTTTTTGCCTGCATCTTAGCCTCAGAGATCAATGTGCGCGCCTCCTCTTCCGTCTTGGAGATTAATGCTCGATAACGGGCTTGACCTTCAAGATGCCCGGCTTTTCGGGCATCTTGCTTGAGGGCTTCTGCTTGTAGGCGTGCATCCTTTAGAATCTGCTCGGCATTCTGACGCGCCGCAGCGATCTTCCCGGTCATTTCAGCTTCAGTTTGCCGAATCTGGTCGAGTGGGGATAAATCAATTTCAGAGGTTTGGTCACTCATCTGTATCCAACCTCCAGGTACTTTCCTGCATGAACCAGTTTTCAAAGGTCGCCAGGCGAAAAAAACACCTGGTTTGTACTATCTAGCCAGGTGATGATATATCCTTGCGGGAATGTATTCAATTATGCTTTGGAGATATTTCCCTGACTACGATTATAACGGCAGTTCATGTCTCCAAAATACGGTATTGGATTTTAATTAGCGATGGATTGGAGCATATCCACTGCTGTTTATCCATCATTACTATAGCAAATAACACCCTCGATTTCAAGTGCTATTTAGCTCATCTGGAAACTTTCGCCATGTTTGTGCAATCCATGGTCTTTGAACAACCTGTACTTAGCCTCTAATTCTTGATACGGCTTTCCCAGAAAAAATAAGCTACCCTTTCGGGTAGCCCAAGATGCAGGGGTGCCAGAAGGGGGTCGAACCCTCAACCACCTGATCCACAGTCAGGTGCTCTGCCATTGAGCTACTGGCACCATAATTCTGCTGGCGGAGATTATACCCGAAATGGCAAAATTGTGAATATCCGCCTCACCTCCAGCTCAACATAATTCGCGCAACGCGGCGAATGCATCCTCGAAACATTTTTGAGGAGCGCGCAGCACACCCGCTCCCACCATACCGATCCCCGGTTTCTTGTGGGCAATCCCGGTGTTCAGCCGAGGCAGGATGCCGGTTTGCATCACCAGGCGGACGTCTATCCCCAAGGGCGTCCCGCGGAAATTCAATGCCGGGATGGTGAACGCATCGTGTTCGCTTGCGGTGATTTCATACATTTCCAGCGTCACCTGGGTTGCCATCTCTGGCGTCCCGCCCACAAACTGGGTGATGGCGGGAGCTGCCGCCATGGCAAAACCGCCGTAACCCGCTGTTTCGGTAATGGTGCTATCGCCAATATCCGGGTTGGCGTCCTCTTCGGTAAATCCGGGGAAATACAACCCCTGCACTTTTCCTGCTGGCGCAATGAACCAGCGCTCAGGCATCCCGGCGAGGCGGATGCCGAAGGTGGTGCCGTTGCGCGCCATCACCGTGACGATGCTGCTGCCCTCCACGCTTTCTGCCGGCTCCAACATCGCTTTTCCGGCAGGCATGCTCAGATTCAGGAAGAAGTGGTCATTGCGGTCAATGAACTCGATCACCCGCGCCTGCACCTCTTTATCCCGACTGGTTCTGGCTAGCGCCGGTGCGATTGCCCGCAGAAAGAGCGACGTGCCTGCCCGGTTGCGGTTGTGTCCCTCATCTCCCATGTGCAATGCCTGAGCGATCAGGCTTTTGATGTCTATCCCATTGGGGAGAGATTGAAGCGCCCGATCCAGGGTGGGGTATAAATCGGTCTCCATCCATTTCAGGTGAGCGTACACCTCGGGTCCCATCCCTCCGTAGCGCAGGACTTTGCCCAAACCCTCGTTTTGGGTGGCGTAGGCGAAATTCCCAAAGGTCTTATTCTCGATCACAAAGACCGGCATGCTTGGCGAAACGATCCCCGCCATCGGACCAACTGCATGATGGTGATGGCAGGGCGAAAATTCGATCTCTCCAGAAGCGGCGATCTTCTCTGCCTCGATTTCGTCTCTGGCGATACCTTCGTAAATCAAGGCGCCCATCACTGCCCCTCGCTGTGGACCGCACATCAGTTCCCACTCAATCGGTGGACCAGCGTGCAGGATCATCCGCTCGTGCATTCCCGGGATGACATCCCTGGCGGTGCCCATCCCAACCAGCACCGGTCTGCCCTGTTTGATCCGTCTGATCACTTCATCGTTCGCCTGGTTGATGTCAATCCCTGCTTTGGTGGTGTGCAGGTATGGCGCATCTCCCTGGGGTGGGCGCCAATCCACCTTCACCGCAGGAACGCCTTGCTCCTGCACAGATTGCGCCATGCTCTCCAGTCCGATATTAATGACCTTTACGGGTTTTCCGAATAATTCGTTTATCCTGTTCATAACCATTGGGTCTCATTTCTAAGCAATCGGAGCTTGTTCCTGATTGGCTAATTCTCTCTTGAGACGATCATCCCCACCAGTTTTGCGGCTTCGGCGTTGCTCTCGCAAATGATTGCGCCAGATGCCTTGAGTTGCTGTGCCTGGCGGCTCAGATTTTGCGGATCTTGCTCTGTGCCGGTGACGGAAAGTACGAATATTAACTCGCGTCCACTTTCCGCAGCCATTTTTTGCGCCTTACGCATTGCCGGACCCAGCTCTGATGCCGGGTCTGGGTGGGCGCCAAACCCTAAAACCACATCCAGCATGATGACCGCCGTCTCCGGGTCGCCTGCCTCTTGCATCATGCGCCGGATGCGTAAGTCGTTGTCAATCATGGGGTGTGGACGTCCCACGGTGAACTCCTCCTCCCCCAGATCAATCGCCGTGTGCCCCTGGCTTTGATGCGAATTGGGTAATCGCTGTGATTTGGCTAAGGGAGCGTTGGAATAAACATCATCCCGGAGCATATCGCGCCAGATGACCTGGGCTTCATAACACAGGGTGCCTCCGGAAAACAGCCCGCGCAGGTAACGCTGTTCTGGATTGAGTTTTCGTCTCAGTTTATTTGCCAGCTTTTCCAGCCGCTGATCCTCTTGCTTTAATTCGACAGGCGTGAGTCTGACTTTTGCCCCCGCCGCCTGAGCTGCCAGGAGCGCCCCCTCCCTCAGGGTCCTGGCAGGGATGGCATTAGGAGCCCAGGAGAAATCATTGACATCGCTGCCCATGAAGCTGACCACGGTCGGTTTTTGGCTGGCAGCCACCTGCGCCATGACCGCCTCTGCCACCTTTGGCGAAGGCGGTTTACTGACCAGCAGGATCACTTGGGTGTCTTCATCTGTCTGAAGGGCTTTCAGCCCCTCCAACATCATGATTCCACCCACCTCTTCGTGCAGGTCGCGCCCGCCGGTGCCAATCCCCTGGGTAATGCCGATCCCCTGTTTGGCGAGCAAGGTGCTGACCTCTTGCAGTCCGGTTCCCGCCGCCGAGACGATTCCCACCGGTCCACGGGGCACCACATTGGCGAAACCGAGAGCCACGCCGTTGATAATTGCCGTCCCTGCGCCGGGTCCCATCAGTAACAAGCCGTGATCGCGGGCGTATCTCTTTAAGGAAATTTCATCATCCAACGCCACGTTATCGCTAAAAAGCAGGACGTGCAAGCCATGAGTCAGTGCCTCCCAGGCTAAATCGGCGGCGTAACGACCCGCAACGGAGATGACGGCGATGTTGGCATCGCTTTCGTACCGCAGAGCGCTGCGGATGGTTTTAGGGCGGATGATTGTGCCTCCGCCTCCCCCTTCGACCGGTGCGCTTTTTTGTTGCAGGAGCTTCTCAGCCAGGCTGAGCGCAGCCTCAGCCGTTTCGTGCTGGGCTTTGACCACAATCACCAGATCGTTCGGGGTAGCCGAAGCCGCTTCGTCGGTGAGCAATCCAGCCTCTTTGAGAATATTTTTATTCGCCTCGGTTGCCATAATGACCGCTGCATCCAATACGCCCGCTTGTTTGGTTAACTCACGGGAGATCAGCATCAGCGTGGCTGAGTCGTGATATTCGCTCTGTTTGACAAGTGTTTTCAGGATCAAGGTCTGCCCCTTTCATGGAAATATCTCTGAACAATGCCTTTTTGGGGGGATGTCAGTTGGTATTAAACCTGTTCTCAGGGCATTGTCCAATTTGGAAAGGATGAGTTAGATTGGTTTCTCAACTATTATATGTCCAAATTCTCTAAGGTATGATAGTGACGATTATTCCTTGTGAGTATGATGAAAGTCATTCTTGCGCATCATTCAGTGACATGGCTCAGCCTATCGCATCAACGATTCACAGCCAGCAGCAACTGGGTCGGTAATGTTCATCTTATTTGATTGCCTGGATAGTGTCACATGTTACTTGCCTTAAATAAAAAATTTCGCTATACTGAATACGGTAGCCAGGTCCGAGAGTTATTTCTATATTCAATCCAATAAGACAGCAATCGCATCCAGTCGCCGCGAATAAGATGACTATGGCAGGCACAACATTAGAGCTTTGTCTAGCGCCAGAACCATTTGAGGAATGGCAGCGGATGTTGCGTTTTGTCAACCTCGATGACGATGTGCGGCAGGCAATGGCGCGCTCTGTGGAGCCTTTGCTCCAGCGAGCGAATGAAATGGTCATCCAGACCTATGATTATCTGCGCTCATTTCCAGAGACAGCCGCCATCTTGGGCTGGGAAACCGGGGTGGACGAGAGCCATCTGGAAGAGCGACGCCGTTTCTTTTCCATCTGGGTTTCACGCACTTTGGGCTTGGATACTTCTGAAGAATTTGCCCATTACCTCTTCCGGGCAGGTCAATACCATGCCGGACACGGTCCTCGCCATATCCATACCCCTGCCGCTTATGTGACCTGTTCCATAGGAATGGTGCTTTCTTCCTTTGCACATTATCTGAGCGCTGCAAATCTACCGGCGCAGATCATTGCCTTGGCTTTGTCGGGTTGGAATAAATACCTCACCGTCCAGCTCAACCAGATGCTTCTGGGATACCAGATTGCCCGGGAATACGAGTCCGGAGATATGGCGATCAAGCTCCTTGTTTTTGGGCGGTTGAGGTCACTCCTGGGAGGTGATGAGTTTAGCGTGCCTCTCCATCGTGATCGTTGTGTTGCGGACCTTTTGCAGAAATTTATCAATTATTATCCCCAACTGCGTAAAGAAGCCCTCGAGCGAGTTTGGAGCTCTGAGGAGAAAAGCGATTCTCTCTGGGTGGAAGTAACTCCCAGATATGTGCCATTGCCGGGCTGGCGGGTTCTCTTGAATGGTCGCGACCTGTATTTTGATTCTGGTTTCAAAACCCCCGTCGCAGAAAATGACGAGATAGCAATATTCCCACCCGGGAGATAATCCTGAGCTTTTTTCAGTGAGAAAGGAGGTCACAAGTCGGCAAAGGTTGAGTTCGTCCTGTCAATATTTGGCTACCCCAAAATATGTTCAGCAATTCTAGAAAGGAGAACTCTATGGCACTTGGAGGTTATGCCAACCGTATCGCTCACGTAGATTTGACCAAAGGTCAGGTAACTTACGAGCCGATCCCGGAAGATTGGGCGCGGAAATACATTGGTGGACGTGGCTTGGGCGTCAAGTATGTCTTTGAAAACGGACCCCAGGTGGATCCACTCTCGCCGGATAATATCCTGTGCTTCATGAATGGTCCCCTGACGGGAACCGAAGCCAATATGAGCGGTCGTATGGCAATCGTGACCAAGTCTCCGCTCACTGGCACGGTGACCGACAGTCACCATGGTGGTTGGTCGGCTGCTCGCCTGCGCTGGGCTGGCTTTGACGGCTTGATCTTCAAAGGCAAGGCGGAAAAACCGGTCTATCTCTATGTCCATGATGGCACAGCAGAGATCATGGATGCCGGTGACATCTGGGGCAAGGGCGTTCATGACACGGTCAAATACTTCAAGGAAAAATATGGCGAGAAAGATCTGAGCGTCATTGCCATCGGACAGGCGGGTGAAAAGCTGGCTCGTTTTGCCAACTGGATGAACGAGAATGACCGCTCCAGTGGGCGCGGCGGCACCGGTTGCGTTGGAGGCAGCAAGAACCTTAAAGCCGTGGTTATCAAAGCCGTCAAGAAGATGCCCAAAGCCCTAAACCGCGAAGCCTGGAAGCCGGCTCATCAGCGCGCCCTCGCCACCATCATGGACGAGAAGAACATCACCAGCCCGCGCAAAGGCGCCCTCTCGGTCTATGGCACAAACGTCTTGACCAACATTGACAACAATATCGGCGCGTTGCCCACCCGCAACGGTCAGCTTGCCTGGTTTGGCGAAAAAGCCGAGCGCATCAGCGGCGAATGGGTTAAAGAGAATATCCTGGTGGACGACCCCACCTGCCACGCCTGCCCGGTTGCATGCAAGAAAGAAGTCGAAATCAAGGATGGTCCCTTCGCCGGGTTGCGCATGGAAAGTTTAGAATACGAGCCCGCTTGGTCGCTTGGCGCGATGTGCGATAACGACTATGCCCCTTCGATAGCCAAACTCATTGATTTGTGTAATGACTACGGTCTGGATGCCATTGAGATGGGCGATGTCCTGGCGATGTACATGGAAGCCAGCGAGAAAGGCTACACCAACGGCGCCGGCGGCTTGAAGTGGGGCGACTACATGGGCATGGTTGAGACCGTCCACAAGATAGCGATGCGCGAGGGGATTGGAGATATTCTGGCAGAGGGCACCGAGAGAGCCGCCAAACATTTTGGTCACCCCGAAATCTCAATGACCGTCAAGGGTCAGGGCATCCCGGCATACGATCCGCGTGGCTTGAAAGGGATGGGCTTGGGGTATGCCACCAGCAACCGCGGCGCCTGCCACCTGCGCGGTTACTCCCCTGCCGCTGAGTTGCGCCTGATCCCGCTCACTGCCGACCCGCTTGCCTGGGAGGGTAAAGGTGAATTACTGAAACTACTTCAGGACATCCATGCCTTCTCTGACAGCCTGGATCTGTGCAAATTCAGCGCCTTTGCTGAGGGCACTGATGAGTATGCCGCCCAGTATTCAGCCATGACGGGTCTGCCTTTCACCTCAGATGATGTGCTCAAGACTGGCGAACGCATTTACAACCTGGAGCGCTACTACAACAACCTGGCAGGCTTCCGTGAGGGAAGCGACTATCTGCCCGAGCGCTTCACCAAAGAACCCTCCACTGCTCCTGGCTCGAATGGTCACGTCTGCGAGTTAGACAAAATGCTGGAGGAGTACTATAAGGTTCGTGGCTGGGTGAATGGGGTGGTACCCGAGTCCAAGCTCAAAGAGCTTGAGATCATCTAGCCAATTGTCAGAGGACGTAACTGCGCACCCCCTCCAGGGTGCGCAGTTTTTATCCCCCTCCCCTGATTAATTTCTTTTCCAGGGTGGTTTTTATCTGTTCGACCACGTTTGCCCTGGCTTTTAGGGTTAATTGCACCCGACCAACGTGGATTGATCCAATTTGCTCATCCTCCATCTGGCTCAGAGATACCGTCCACCCTTGACCTTCAATCAGAGTATCGTCTATGACCTGTCCACCCATTTCCCGCAAATATTCTCGAATAAGCCATAACGGGATGCCTCGAATTTCCCATTCAATTGTCTGAAACACATTATTCATCAGGTTCACTCTCAATGATTGATGCAAACGACGGGTGTCAGCTTGGATATTTAGGGTTATAATCAACGCCATGTTGGATCAACAGATTTCATCTGCGACGCAGGAAGAATCTGAATCGGCTTCTGATTCAGATCACGAACATAGACAGGGTCAATTGCGGATCGCTTAACCCCGGGTGTCTCGCGCCTCTCCATGCGCCTCCAGGGTTGATCCGCACCCGGAGGCGTTTTCTTGATCGCCTCCCATTCTATCTCAATCACAGGAATGATGGGTTCAGTTTGACCTGAGATGGTCGATCTGATGGATTTTGTTTTGGAAATGGGATAACATGGCGCATACCACACAAATCTTTCAAACCCAACAGAGAACCAAACAGCGCTTCACCTGGGGCGACATCATCGCCCTGTTTGTCGTCGGTGTGCTTGTATACATCGGCGTCCGATTTGCCTTTGGCGCTCCGGAGGTCATCACCGGACCCGAGATATCCCTGGCGCCCAGAGCTTTACCCTGGTATGCCGCCCTTTCGGTCGGTCGCATGACCGCCGCGTATGCGCTTTCAATGTTGTTCACCTTGATCTATGGACGCGCCGCTGCGTATAACCGTCGCGCCGAGATGTTACTCATGCCTCTCCTGGACGTTCTCCAGAGCGTACCCATTTTATCTTTCTTACCGGTTGTTTTGCTCAGTTTGAGCGCTTTCTTGCCCCAAAATATTGCGGCTGAATTAGCCTCCATTGTGCTCATCTTCACCAGCCAGGCGTGGAATTTGACCTTTGCCTGGTATCAATCACTCACCACTATCCCCAAAGACCTGCGTGAAGCAAGCGCTATCTTCCGTTTGAACACCTGGATCAAGTTCAAGAGCCTGGAATTGCCCTTTGGCGCCATCAGCCTGGTCTGGAACAGCATGATGTCCTGGGCTGGAGGATGGTTTTTCCTGATGGCGGCTGAAATCTTCACGGTTGGTTCCCGCGACTTCCGGTTGCCAGGTTTGGGCGCTTACCTCTCCACTGCGGCAAACGCAGGCGATTACACCGCAATCGCCTGGGGATTGGGCGCCTTGATCCTGACGGTTGTACTTCTAGACCAACTGGTATGGAGACCTTTGATTGCCTGGTCAGATCGCTTTAAAGTCGAGATGGTTGAAAGCGATGAGCCCCCAAAATCCTGGTTTTATGATCTGGTGAGTGATGCTCGTTTGGTTAATTGGCTCAAGGAGCGTGTTCTTGCGCCGTTGACAGAAATGATCGATCGCGCCATGATACGGCGCTTCCCTGACGCCAGGGAAGTATATCAGCAGGATTCGTCCTGGAACCGGTCATTTATTCTCATGGCAATTATTTTTGCTTCAGGCATCGTCTATGGCTCTTATCACGCCGGGCTGATGCTCTTATCAATTCCGACCAGTGCCTGGATTCATATTAGCGCAGGTCTGATCGCCACTCTGCTGCGCGTTACACTAGCCCTGCTGATCGCCCTCGCCTGGACAATCCCGTTAGGCGTGGCAATCGGCACAAATCAACGCCTGGCTACGATTTTACAGCCCATCGTCCAGATCGCTGCCTCAATCCCCGCCACAGCCCTATTTCCGGTTATCCTTTTGTTCGTCTTGAACTTACCGGCTGGCTTGAACCTGGCAGCGGTGTTATTGATGTTGATGGGCACTCAGTGGTATCTCTTGTTCAACATCATCGCCAGCGCCAGCGCCATTCCCCAGGATTTAAAATACACCACCCAGTTATTACAACTCAGTGGATGGCAGCGCTGGCGCACCCTGATCCTGCCAGCGATTTTCCCTTATCTGATTACAGGGGCAATCACCGCCAGTGGAGGCGCCTGGAACGCCAGCATCGTTGCCGAATATCAATATTTTGGCGGTCGGACTCTCTCCGTCACCGGTATCGGCTCTTTGATCGCCCAGGCGACCGCCTCAGGAGATTATCCCCTTTTACTGGCAGCGACGCTCGCCATGATTCTGACCGTCATCTTAATCAATCGCTTGCTCTGGCGGCGACTTTACTTACTGGCTGAAGAAAAATATCGCATGGAGTGATACGGATGAGCCCAGAAATCTTGCTCGAACTACAACATGTCTATCAAATCTATGGGAGCGGTGCCCGCCGCTTCACCGCTGTAGAAGATGTGAATCTGACTCTCGCCGAAGGGGAGTTTGTCGCGCTACTTGGACCTTCAGGCTGCGGAAAAAGCACCCTCTTGCGGATTATCGCCGGATTGCAACCGCCATCTCGGGGTCGGGTTCTCTATCGCGGTCAACCGTTACACGGCGTCAACCCTTATGCCTCGATTGTCTTTCAGACCTTCGCCCTGTTTCCCTGGCTGACTGTGATGGATAATGTCGAGCTGGCGCTGAAAGTCAAGGGTGTGGAGGTAGAAGAGCGATACAAGCGAGCTGAAGACCTCTTGGACCGGGTAGGTCTGGACGGTTTCGAGTCCGCTTATCCTCGTGAACTCTCAGGTGGAATGCGCCAGAAAGTCGGTTTTGCCCGCGCCATGGCTGTGGAGCCGGAGTTGCTTTGTCTGGATGAGCCATTTTCGGCTCTGGATGTGCTCAGCGCCGAATCGTTACGCGGCGAGCTACTCGAATTGTGGACAGAGGGAAAAATCCCCACCAAAGCCATCCTGATGGTCAGCCATAATATCGAAGAAGCGGTCTTTATGGCGGATCGCATCGTCGTCATGGATAAAGAACCAGGACGCATCATCTCGGAGATCACCATCAACTTACCTCACCCCCGCCAGAGAAAATCCCCAGAATTCCAATCCTGGGTGGACCAGGTGTATGCCACCCTGGCAGGGCAGACTCGTTCCGAAAAAGAGGAGCTTGGTAGCGCCCCGGGTGAGGCGGGCGTGACCCGCCGTCTGCCGGAAATCGCCATTGGCGATTTGACCGGTATGTTGGAATATCTGGCTGAAAGTGAGATCTCTAAACAAGATATCTATATGCTGGAGGACGAACTTGGAATCGATTCTGACACTCTCTTACGCCTCACCGAAGCTGCCGAACTCCTCGGGTTCGCCGTGATTGCCAAGGGCGATATCGAGCTGACCCCGCTGGGGCAGACCTTTGCCGAGGCGAGCATCCTGGCGCGCAAAGAGATTTTCGCCACTCGCGTCCGGCGCATACCGATGATGCGCTGGTTGATCAACATGTTGCGCGCTTCTGAAAAGCGCCAATTGAAATTGGATGTGGTGCTGACAGCGCTCAGTCTGGAATTTCCGCCCGAAGAAGCAGAACGTCAAGTAGACACATTGATTCAATGGGGGCGTTATGCAGAGCTGTTGTCTTATGATGATGGGACTGAAATCATCTCACTCGAGCCAGAACCCGTGCGCGTTTAGGAGTGGAAGATCATACCGGGCAAATGATCTTAAGTTTGTGGTACAATCCGAGCAGGCGATGAGGCTCGCCTTAACCGTCTTGAGACTGATAGCCTCTACGGGAGATATCCTTCTGTAGAGGCTATTTAATTTCTCAATTGACCCACCGGGGATGTAAAAAATTTACGTCCATTACCGAAGTATGGGGTATGAGTTCTGATCTGTCAGAGCGCCAAGATGAAGACCGAAAAAATCATCGAAACGAAACTGATACAGGCAGGTCGTCCAGTAGGGCAATACCAGGTTTTACCCGATGGGAATCTGGTATTGAAAGCGATTGACTTGCCGGAGATGTTCCTACCCTTTGATATCGCGGTACTGCCCAAGTCGCTTACCGAAAATGGCAACAACCTGTGTTTGATTTTGCTCGAGGAAATCTCTCATCCTCCACAGACTCAGGTCCCTGCCAGACTCCTGGGTGGGGTCAGGCTGAATGGAGTAGAACCCTGTCTGCTGGGCGTTTCGGTTGCAGATGTGCGCTATGCCGACTTGACCCATATCGAGGATTTGCCCGACGCCCTTCGGGAGGAAATTGTGCGCTATCTTGGGCGCTCCTTCGGAGGCACTCAACAATTGGAGTGGCTGGATGCCGAGGCTGCTGTAAAAATAGCCCGGCAGGCGCTGGCTCACGCTCGTCAGGTTAAGCTCACTGGCGAGCGCCAGGCATCCACAAAAACCGCCTGGCTGCCGGTTGACAGAGAAGGGCGGGTGGTGAGTTATTCCGAGAGAGAACATTACACCGACGCTGAATACACCTATTTTCTCCTGCCCTATCGCTTCCAATTCTATATGGACCAACACCTGGCTGCGGATGAGCGCATCTTGTTTGCCTTATCGCGTCCGGCAATGCGCAGCCGCTTGCAGGGCAGTTGGTTGAATAGGACAAAACTGCAGGAGGGTGTGCTGATTCTCACCAACCAACGCCTGGTGTTTTTAGTGGAGCTTGTCCCTCCAGATAGCAGCGGTGTCAGGTATGGCTTCGAATCCAGGATTGGGGTTCTGGAAAGGCTGGAGGATGCAACACTCATCACGCTTGATGATGATGTCATCTCCTTGCAAACCACGTGGAGAGCCGCGGCAGGTGTTGAGCGGTTAGAATGGGAATTCCCTTTGTCTTGCCGTTCTGCTCTGCAGGAGCTTCTGAAATTATTACTGAAATTTGTGGCAGATAGCCACGGGTCATCAGCGCTTCGGAGAACGACATTGCCAACGGCTCCTGAAAAGCTCTCCCCATTGAGGGATCCGGCTACCAATGATCCGAAAGCCAACGAGCGAATTTCCGCTCTATTTAGCGCAGGTTTGCCCGATTGGCTCGACGCCGATGAGATTTTCCTCTCCTGGGCGTTGTTGCCTGCCTGGTTTGATAAGCGAGGGATTGCACATATCTTATTGCTCACCAACCGACGAATACGCCTGATACCTGAACCGTCCTCTCATGTCAGCGTAGAAATAGATATCTCCTATAGCCAGATATCCTCCCTGGAATATGTCAGCTCCATTCTGACCTCGCATATCGGTTTATCGGTGGTAAATTCAGGCAGAACTCAAAGTTTGAAGATAAACTTTCCTTATCCAGCAGAGCATGCCTTCCATTCCTGCTTCGAGACTTTACGAAGATGCCTCGCGGTAGTGCCAGAAGTGTAGTGGTTAGAGCGATATATTGATGTCAATACAGATTTACCGTCTACGACGATTCATCCGAAAGGTAAATACCAGAACCATGCAAACTTTCTTGATCATCTCCCTGGGGGCTATCCTGGGAGCAAATTGCCGCTATTGGGTTGGCGGTTGGGCGATTGATCGCTTTGGCACAACCTTTCCGTATGGGAATTTGATCATCAACCTGAGTGGAAGTCTTATATTGGGAATGTTCATGACCTTAACGACCGAGAGATTCTTGGTTGACCCTCAATGGCGACTCTTGGTAGCTATCGGTTTTTTAGGCTCCTACACCACGTTTTCATCATATACTTATGAAAGCCTCAGCCTGATCTTAAGTGGGCAATATTGGACAGGCTTTCTCAACCTCTTTGGCAGTAGCCTTATGGGTGGTGTGGCGGTATTTATCGGAATACTGTTAGGTCGCTTGATATAATTCTCAGGAGACTCACGTATGGTATCAAACTTATCCATTCAGAAAGATGCCAAACGGATCTGCATTTACATCGGCGAGAGCGATCGTTGGCGAGGAAAACCGCTCTACGCCGCCATTTTAGAAATGCTTAAAACCAGGGGTATCGCCGGTGCGACGGTGACGCGGGGTGTGGCTGGCTTTGGCGCGCACTCCAGAATCCACACAGCTGCCATTTTACGTCTTTCCGAAGACCTGCCTTTACGTATCGAGGTGGTTGACTCGGCGGACAAAATTGCCGAAGCGCTGGAAGCGATCACCCCCATGGTGCGCGAGGGTCTGGTAACAGTCGAGGATGTGCAGGTTGTCCGCTATACTCATCGTTACTTAAACCCCTTGCCTGCCGATAAACCCATCACTGAGGTCATGACCCGTCAGGTCATCACCCTGAAGCCGGAGATGACGGTTGCCCAGGCTTGGGAGAGCATGCTGGCGCACTTTTTGAAAGCCATGCCGGTGGTTGATGATCACCAACATGTTCTCGGGTTGCTGACCGATGAGGATTTGATCCGCCGGGCGGGGTTGCAACAACACATTTCTGTCGCCCAGAGGTTAGATCAGGCAACCTTGAATGAACAATTAAACGAGTTGAAGACATCCACCCTCAAGGTGAGAGACGTGATGTCAAAACCAGCTATCACGGCTCATGAGGGCGAATCTCTTGGTAGTGCTGCTGCCCGCATGGCAAAACATGGCATCAAGCGCCTGCCAGTGGTGGATCACACCGGCAAGTTGGTGGGGGTTGTGTCTCGGGTGGATATCCTGCGCCAGGTGATGGCGCTTGAAACCAAAACGCCCCACATCACGATCCCTGCCGGCGCATCCTTGACGGTGCAAGAAGTCATGTATCCCGAGGTTCCAGTCGTACCGCTTGAGGCAGACCTGGCAACGATTGTTGCCGCTCTGGTAGAAAGCGGTATGCGTCGTCTGATTGTGGTGGATGATGAACGTCATCCTATTGGCTTGATTAGCGATTCGGACGTCGTCACCCGGGTGGGAGTAGTAGAAAGAAAGGGGGTATTGCGCGCTTTGGGCGGCGCCCCAACGCCCGCCAGCGCTGCCAATGCTCAAGATTTGATGTCGCCCCAGGTGCTGACAGCCGTTTCGGGCACTCCCCTGATAGAAGCCGCACAGAAAATGCTTGCTCAACATCGTAAATGGCTGGTTGTTGTTGATGAGGAGGGCAGAACTCAAGGATTGGCTGATCGCCAAATTCTGCTCAAAGCCCTATCTGCGGGGTAAAATCGGGATGTTGTGGAGACTGCTTCGGCGTTAATTGCCCTCCTGTTTTTCGCCACAGCCATGCTTTACGCTTCGATCGGAAACGCCGGGGCGACCAGTTACCTGGCGGTCATGGCGCTCTTTGGCTTTCCACCGGCTGAAATGAAATCCACCGCTCTGGTGTTGAATATTTTGGTGGCTTCTATCGCTGCCTTCAAGTTCTATCGGGCAGGTTGTTTCTCATGGAGGTTGTTTCTCCCATTTTCTCTGACCTCCATCCCCTTCGCTTACCTGGGTGGAAGAATCTTGTTGCCGGAGGAAATCTATAACCCAATTATCAGCCTGGTGCTATTGTACGCCGCGTTTCGACTGTTCAAGCTCTCGCGGAATGATCGCCAGGGGCTTGTCGTCCATCCGCCTCCTTTATGGGCAGCGTTAGGCGCAGGCGCTGGGATGGGGCTGCTTGCCGGCTTGACCGGAATTGGGGGCGGGATTCTCTTGAGCCCTTTGCTCATCTTCCTGGGTTGGTCGGAGACGCGCCGGGCAGCCGGGGCGGCTGCATTTTTCAATCTGACCAATTCAATCGCCGGTCTGAGCGGTCATCTTTCGGTGATCGGCAGCCTGCCGGCTGCCATTCCATTTTGGGCATTGGCTGCCGGGGTGGGGGGCTGGATCGGCGCAGAGTATGGCAGTCACCGCCTGGCGTCGCTGCGCTTGCAGCAAATACTGGCGGTCATACTTGTCCTTGCCGCGTTGCGTATCCTGTTTTTATAGACAAAATCCTGGTTCCTGCCTTATTTCCCACGTAAATGGCAGGTATCATTCATCGAGATCAGGGTGAAATCGCCTCCCTCCGCTTCGAAGACGTTAATCGCGCAGGTATCCTGCTTGATACGCCAGAAGCGTTCGTTCCCCAGTCCTAAAACGCCCAACAGGATGATGCGATTGATCACCGTGTGACCGACCAGGACGATCGTCTCGCCCGGGTGTCGTTCAATCAGCTCATTGACCGTTTTCATCGCCCGTTCTCTGAGCGCGCTCAGGCTTTCTCCCCCCGGTATTTGCGCCAGATGGGGGCGGTTGTTCCAGGTATCCAGTTCCTCCTGCCAGGTTTGCCCTACCTCTTCTGGCGACAATCCTTGCCATTCTCCGTAATCAATGTCAGCCATTCCGGCATGTGGTTGCACTTCCAAACCGAAGTGTCTGGCAATCGCCTCCGCCGTCTTGACCGATCGCGAGAGAGGGCTGGAATAGATTGCGCTGGGCTGCCACTCGGCTGCCACTCGCAATCCGGTTGCCTCAGCTTGCTCGAGACCGGTTTCGTTCAAAGGCACATCAGCCCTGCCGCGAAAGCGTTCGATCCGGTTCCACTCGGTCTGTCCATGTCGGACAAGGATTACCGTTGTTTTGTTGTTCATCTGATGTTTATCCAATAATGAGATAGCAAGTTCGCGGACGATGGGGTAGGGGTGCCGGGTTGCACGCTTCAGCGCTTCCCGACTACGCTGCCCCGGGATTTTATCCAGCGCGATCACAGCCTCGCGCAGCACAAAAATATCGTTAACTTCCGTCTGTAAAATTATTTCTAAACCAGGTATTGCTGCCTGACTGCCCAGCTTGCCTAAAATTTGAATTGCCAACCGACGTTGCTCGGGTATGGGGTGCTCAAGAGCGTGCAGCAACTTCTCCTCGAAACTCAATGCCTCATACTTGCTCAGCTCATATCCGCAAGAAGGGCATTGGGTTTCTTCGCCGGTGATTGTCCGCCAGCAGGCTGGGCAGTAAAAGGTCAACACAATCGATCAGCGCACAAACGCCTTACGCCCAGCGTAAACCGCCGCTTCTCCTAATTCCTCTTCGATGCGCATGAGTTGATTGTATTTCTCCACCCGCTCACCCCGGCAAGGGGCGCCGGTCTTGAGATGACCGGTCGCCATCGCCACGGTCAGGTCGGCGATAAAGCTATCCACCGTTTCCCCAGAGCGGTGAGAGACCATCGCGCCCCAACCAGCTTTGCGCGCCATCTCGATGGCGGCAATCGTCTCAGAAAGCGTGCCAATCTGATTGAGTTTGATCAAGACCGCATTGGCGCAGTTTTCAGCGATGCCGCGAGCGATGCGGTTCACATTGGTTACGAACAGGTCATCGCCCACCAGCTCGATTTGATCCCCCAAAGTCTGGTTGAGCAATTTCCATCCATCCCAATCATCTTCTGCCAAGCCGTCTTCGAGCACCACAATCGGATATCTGTTGACCCAATCGCTCCAGATCTCAACCAATTGAGCCGAGGTCACCTTGCGACCTTCGGTGCGCAAATTGTAAAGACCATCCTCGTAAATGCCGCTAACTGCCGGGTCGAGCGCCAGGGCAACCTGTTCACCGGGTTTGTAACCGGCTTTTTCAATCGCCTTGAGGATTAATTCCACCGCTTCGGCGTTGGTCTTCAGCGCCGGCGCGAAGCCGCCCTCGTCGCCAACCCCGGTGGCGTAACCGCTGCTTTTGAGCACACCCTTCAGTGCCTGATAGACCTCGCTTCCCCAACGCAGCGCTTCACGAAAGTTCGGCGCGCCAACAGGAGCGATCATGAACTCTTGAAAGTCGGTTCCCTGCCAGTTGGCGTGTACTCCACCGTTCAGGATATTGAACATCGGCACCGGCAGGACTTTCGCGTTCACGCCGCCAAGGTAGCGATACAGCGGCAGTCCTACCGAGTTCGCTGCGGCGCGCGCCACCGCCAGACTGACTCCCAGGATCGCATTGGCGCCCAGCTTGCTCTTGTTTGGAGTGCCATCCAAAGCGATCATCGCCTGATCAACGCTGTACTGATCAAGACCATCTAAACCGATGATTGCCTCAGCGATATTTGTCCTGACGTGTTGCACAGCTTTCAGGACGCCTTTCCCACCATATCGGCTGGCGTCGCCATCGCGCAGTTCCAGGGCTTCATGAATGCCGGTGGATGCCCCTGAAGGCACGGCTGCGCGACCAAAGGCGCCGTCTTCCAGGACAACCTCGACCTCAACGGTGGGATTCCCGCGCGAGTCCAATATCTCGCGCGCGTGGACATACTCAATCTTTGATTCCATATTTGATTTTCTCCTCGGTTACGGATTTTCACAAAGTATACATCATGTTTCAGGGATGCCTGAAAATTCGGGGGATGTTGATGCATTTTGATTGGCATTTGCGAATACCTGAAGATAAACATCAATGCCAAAGCTGGTTTGCATGGGTTTTCCCTCGATCACCTTGAAGGTGCGCTCGCCGTCTTCCCTTCTTTCTGCCTGCAGGAATTTGATTTTGTCCGATTTTTTCTGATAAAAGCCATACGCCAGTTCGAACATATGCGTCACGTAAATGACTTTTATCTTTTTCTCCAGCAATGCGTTCACAATTTGTCTGGCGATCTCTGACCCTTCCCTTTCGTTGGTCGCAGCAAATGATTCGTTGAAAAGTATCAGGGCGTTGGGTTTGATTTCATCCACGATGACGCTCATTCGACTCAGCTCCTCATCGAATTTGCCGCTGGTCATCGTCGTGTCTTCCTCACGTTTGTAATGCGTGAAGAGACGCTCGCACAAATTCGCTGAAAACGTTTCTGCTGGGACGAACATCCCGGCTTGCATCATCAGTTGCGCCAGACCAATGCTCCTCAGGAATGTGGATTTGCCCCCCTGATTGGCGCCGGTAATCAGAATTAACTCCACATGATCAGCTTTGAGATCGTTGCTAACCACCTTCTTTTGCATGGTTAATGCCAGCGAGGCGTCGTATAGACCGGTGAACGTCAGGCGACGCTCATGGGCAGGCGCAGGGTCAGGAAATCCGATCGGTTCGTTCAGCTCGGAAAGTTGCTCAGCCAGATTCAGGCAGCCGATATAAAACCCCAACTCCAGGCGCAAGACATTGAAGAAGCTATCAATATGGTCGGCGGATTGGGCGACGGCGTTGGCGACCAGGTTGACGCCTCTATCTCTTAATTCCCCAAGGGCGCGCGCCCCATGATCATCGCGTGGGTGGAGTGTGTAAGAATACACCGGCGATTTACGTCCAATCGCTCGTTTGATCCAGCTCCGATCGCTGCTGCTGATTTTACGCAGGACGTAATTTGTACCCTCGTTGCCCCTGCCCAGTTCGGCGCTGAGTAGCACGCCGCAGCGGAATTTTAGCTCTTTCAGGTGTTCACTGACTATGCCAAAGTATTCATCATCCAGTTCCTGTTGGATCATCTGAAAGAAACGGCGAAATCCCCGCGACTCGAATTTCTCTCCATGAGTATCTGCAATTTGCCTCAACGACTTGAGCAACTCGACGAACATTTCCAGCATCTCTCGCGCGCCGCTTAAGATGCCGCTCGGATAACGGGTGAAGATACCCAGCCAGTTTTTATGTTTGTTCTCAATAGATTGTATGGGTATCTGGTATATCTGCCTGACGACTTCTGGATTTCTCAGACAGTCTCTGAGTATTTCTTGCCGATAGCGGATGGTATCCAAATCATCCAGGCTGGAAAGGATAGCCTGTTGGGCGACCCTGTATAAGAATTTGTCGCCCTGCGCCATAGCCCCAAACAATGTCTCCAATTCCAGGTCCTGTCTGAGATCTGCTTCGTTGGATGGGAGCTGCCGATCAGGCTCAAAATCTCGGTCGGGGAACATCAGAAAGACCTTCATGACTTGATCCGCTCCTTAATTTGATCATGCGTCAGGCGATGTTTTTTAGCAATTGAGAGAGCATATGCCAGCCCATCCGCAGGTTGCCTGACTATTTTGAATGTCCGCATTGCCGGGTTATCCGGGACAACGGTGCTGACCATGCTGATAGTTTTTTCGCTCAATGAGGACAACTCATCAATAAACGTCACCCACACGCAGAGCAAGTCCAGATCCATCACCTTTGCCATAATTTCCTTGCTCAGGTAAAGAGCATCCTGGAGGGTGGTTGAGGCGAAGATTTCGTTCAGGATCAGGATTGTGTTGGGGGTGGCTTTTTCCAGGATGCTGTGAATGCGCACCAGATCATCATGCAATTTGCCGCTCAGATTGCGGATATCTTCCACCCTCTCAAAATGGGCAAAGATCTGGTCGAATAAAAAGAGTTGTGCTTCTCTACCCGGGACAGGGCAGCCCAAACTGGCGAGATAATGAAGTTGTCCGAACATGCGCGCAAAGGTTGTCTTGCCTCCCTGGTTCGGACCTGAGACAACGATGATGCGTTCAGCCCCTTCGAGCGAGAAATCATTGCAGACCACCGGTTTATCACTGTAGAGCAATGACCGGGCGAGTGCCAAATCAAAAGCTTCATAGGCGTGAATTTCTTTGCTGGTCGCGCTGACCTTCGGGTAACAGAACGAAAGACCTTTGGCTCTGAAGTCGGCGATGAAATCCAGGTAAGCGATATAAAATTGAATTTCCCGGTCAAAAGTGCGGATTGTATCATCCACAAATTCGCTGTGCGCCTCACAGAAACGCTCCAACGCAGCGAACTGCTCTGGATACAGGCGAGCGACGAAGCTGAGTATCTGCGCTTCGATATGGTTCATGCCGGTGCTTTCGTTGAGTTGTATCAAGTAATCTTTAACGGCGCCCTGTTTGAACTTCTCGAAAGTCTTTTGCACCTCGACGCTGTAATCTATTTCATCCTCGTATTTCCGCACCTTGAACTTTCCGGTTTGGATAATCACGCAATATTTCACCAGGGATAAATCATCCTTGACCCGGCGCGCTTCAGCCTGCAAGCTTTGAAACTCAGGCGAATTAACATATCTCCTCACATACTCCCGAAAGGCTGATAAGCCGCGCGAGTTCAATTTTGCCAGATTCAGATTTCTTTCCAGTTCGGTCATCAACTGGCAATAGACCAGCGCTGCCTCTAATAACCAACCTTTTTTGTGATAGTTGAACTCCAATCGCTCTACAAGCCCAAGATAGCGGCGCAAGATGGTCATCTTTTCTGCGAAGGCTTTGATGGAAGTCAGCAGATTGAAATCTTGCAAATCTCGCATCACTTCATGGCGGTAATAGATGCTCTTTACGTCTTTCAAAGGCGAGTAAAAGAACGGTTTGAGATTGTATTCCTTCTTGTCAGCGGTAATGGCATTCACCACCTGATCGAGGAACAGGTCGCTGAAGCAGTCGGGTTCAGTCATCGAGATGTGACTCAAACCATCTTCGGCATCTGGAGAGAGAATACTGTAAAAAACCATATAAAACAGCTCGCTTTCATCAGCTCAGGATTTCGCAGTTGGAAATTTCCCTGAAGACCGTAACTCATTAATCATTATTGATGTAAAAAAACCTCTGCCTTAGACGCATGTCGCTAGCAGAGGCTATCATCCGATATCCGGCGGTTCTTTCATTTTGAGCGAGCCTCATCGCTCTAAAATTATTCTAAACCCGGATAGCTGTATCGTCAAGTAAGTATTAGGTTAAAGAGAATTTCTAACTACCTGAGCAACATCCTCGCGCCCAACCAGCTTTTGTGCTCCGGTTTTCAAGTCCTTGATTGCAACCTGTCCTGCCTGTTGCTCATCTGGACCAAGGACTAAAACCACCTGTACGCCAATGCGATCAGCGTATTTGAATTGTTTTGCCAGCTTGGTCGCTTCAGGGTAACAGACAACATTGATGCCTGCCTGGCGCAGCTCGGTGGCAAGGGCGAAGGAGGCAGGCAACATGTCGGCGTCGAATACGGTCACCAGTACTTTTGCAGGGGCGTCGGTCAATTCTTCAGGTATCAAGCCAAATTTCTTCAGAATCAAAGTGATCACCACGTCACCCATGGCGAAGCCCACCCCGGGTAGGGGATCGCCTCCCACTGCAGCCACCAGGTTGTCGTAACGTCCACCGCCAAACATCGCCCGGAATTCCCCGTCAACATCCCAGGCTTCGAACACTGTGCCGGTGTAATAATCCAGCCCACGGATGATATGCGGGGCGTATCTCACATAATTGCCGGCGCCAAGCGCCTCCAAAGCGATGAACAATCGTCGCATCTCCTCGGATTTTCTCCACAGGTCCTGGTTGGAGAGCAATGACTGTAACGCCTCAAATTGAGCCTGATTCAAACCGATATCATGCGCATAGCTTTCCCATTCATCAGGACGCA
>FWPV01001715.1_pt1 | contig 58520 bp, 51 predicted proteins | sample 2228371 | NCBI WGS metagenome assembly FWPV01 (sample SAMEA103939776, study PRJEB20133) | metagenome
TGGGGGTGTCGGTAGAGGTGGGGGAGGGGGTCCAGGTTGGCGTAGGGGTAGGGGAGTAGGTCGGGGTGGGGGTGGGGGTGGGGGTGTTGGTCGGGGTGGCGGTAAAAGTGGGACGCAACGTCCCGCGTGGTCCAAGGGCGGGGCTGGGCACAAGGGCAGCAAGCGCCTCCTCATCGGCAGCATTGGCTCCATTGAGGGTGGCATAGATCAACACCCCGAACAGGCCGAGGGCGACAGCGGCCAGACAGCCGACGACAACCTGCCAGAAGCGCGGCTGGCGGCTCAGCTCGCGCCAGGGCGGCGGATGGCTGACAAAAGCGTAAAGGCGAGCGGGCAAGGCAGACAAGCGGCCGAGGAGAGCGGAGGAGCGTCTAACCCGGACAGGAGGCGGGGCAGCAGCCGGGAGAGGTTGGGCGACGACGACGGGCGCGGGCGGGGCCTTTTCCAGGGCTGCCAGGCCTTGTTGGGCCATCTGATTGCCCGGGTTGAGGCTCAACACCCGGCGCAGGCAAAAGGCCCGGCCTTGGGGCGTGTCGAGGACGGCACTGAGCCACAGCCAGGCCATCTCCGAATCGGGGTTGCGGCGCACTGCCCGGCTGAGGAACCGGCGTGCCGCGCTGCGGTCGCCGGCCTTGGCAGCAGCAATACCCTGGGCCAGGAAGGATTCTTGCCGGGTCATCGCCTGTGCTCGCGGCGCAGCGCCACAGCCGGCAAGGGCAACAGGGCGCCGATCGCCACCGCTCCGACCAGCACTAGCCTGGGGCTCCAGGCCACCTCGGGCAGGAACCCCCAGAGATCAGGGCGGATCAGCCGCACGGCATACAGAATATAGGCCCCCATCCCGCCGATGATCGGCAGCAGCAAGCAGCGCACCAGGAGCGAGCGGTGCCGCCTCCGCCGCCCAAGCAGCAGGGTGCCGGCCAGCCCCCCCAACAAGGTGACGCCGGCCGCCAGGGCCAGATCGGCGCCACCCACCGGCCGGGTGGGGGCGCTGCCGGCCGACGAGGCCTCACCGGGCGGCGTGGCCGTGGGGCTAGGGGTGGGGCTGGGCATGGACGTGGCCGTGGGGGTGGCGGTAGGCCTGGGACGGGTCCCCGCTAGGGAAACCGTTGCCGTCGGGGTCGGAGTAGGCGTATCGGTCGGCAGGGGTTGTACGAGAACCTCGACAATTTGGGACCGCAGGGCATCGCCGCTCTCGGCGCGGAACCGGACCCGCCCGGCCATACTCAGATTGATGCTCGCCTCGGCCAAGCCACCGACCGTCGTGGCCGACTGGGGTGGCAGATAGGTGCCATTTTCCATCTCGGCGTAAAAGGTCACCAGCGTGCCATCGGGCACAGCGTGACCATTGCTGTCCAGAACGGGGCCGGCCTGGAGGCGCACGCTCAGCGGCGGTAAGAGGAGAGCATCCAGGGCCGGCGACACCTGGGTCAGCGGGATCGTCCGGTCGGGATCAGGGGCAAGTTGGCGCAGCAGGTCATAGTTGATGCCATCCACATCCACTGGCGGAGCGCCCTGGGGAGGCAGCTCTCCGAACAAGGCCCGCACCGCTGCCTCGACAAAAGGGGCGGTTTTGCTATAGGCCGCCAGGTAGAGGCTCAGCTTGCTGATCTCGGTGGTATCCAGGTAATAAGGCGCATTAAAAGCCAACACCACCAGCCGGGCATTGTAGGCTGCTCCCAGGCCCTGGTCCAGAAAGAGCTTGACGGCATCCGAGTTGGGGCCTTTGGTCGGATTCAGGTCCTGAGAGGCGAACAGGATCCAATCCGCCTCCCGGAGCAGGGCCCCCACATCAGGCTGGCCTTCCCCAACCTCCTGGGACCCGGCCAGGAACTTTTTGAGCTGGCCGAACATCAGGCTGGTGACATCTTCGGGGGCGATCTGCCCCGTACCGCCGGGGCCGTAGATGCGCAGAATGGCGTCTCCCACGGCCGTCTGGCTCAGTGGGGAGAAGGGCTGGCATTGTTCGGTAAAGCACTCGCGCACGGACCGGGCATCGGTAAAGATGAGGATCTTTTCCCCCCGGCGGGGCGGCGCAGGCACGGCATTGGCGTCGGGGTAGAGCAGCGTGATCGCCTGGTTGGCGATGCGCTGGACAACCGCGCCGCCCCGGCCGCAGGCCTGGAGCGCAGCATCGGCATCCACCTGCACGGCGTTCAGGCTAAACTCGGGATATAGCTTGAGCTTGAGGCGCAGGATTTTGACCACCGCTGCATCCACGCGGGCAGCGAAGGTGGGGTTGGCGCGGTATTCGTCGCGGAAATAGGCGACCGTATCGCGGATGTTGCGGAACTGATCGGCCCATACGTTGTGCAGGTCGAACTGCGACAGAAGCAGGAGGTCGTTCCCGGCCAGGAGGGCCTCCTTGGCGATGCGCCGGTGGGGAAATGAGGCCAGCGTCGGGTCAAAATATTTACGCACGGCCGGCACGCCCAGGCTATCGGACACCATCAGGCCGCCGGGACGCCAGGCAGCAAACTCTTCCAGACCCAGGATGGCGCTCATGCCCTTGGCGTCAAAGCTGATGGGAGCGGTGAACTGCCGGATGTTCCCCTGGAAGCCCCGATAGCGGATGTGGGAAGACATCAGGGCGTCGGTCACGGCATCGGCATTGCCGTCATCATGGGTTACAGCAAAAAAGGGGGCCAGCTCGATCCGTTTTAGCTCCTGAAGCGACTTGTCCACCGTGGCCACCTCTTCATCGGGCAGGCGGTCCGAGCCGCCGTGGCCGGGAAAGTGCTTGGCCACCGTCGCCACCCGACCGCCGCTGCCCTGGTGCACCCCTTCGATGTAGGCCCGGCCCATCTGTCCCACCCACCACGGGTCGCCGCCAAAGGTGCGTGTGCCGATGTCGCCCTGACCGGTGGGCCGGGGGTTGTTCAGCACATCTACCACCGGCCCCAAAAGCAGGTTAATGCCCATCGCCGCCAGCTCGCGCCCGGTGATCTGCCCCACGGCGCGGGCGTTGGCCGGGTCCCAGGTGGCCCCGATGGCCATAGCATTGGGCAGGGGGGTTGTGCCGCCGGTGATGCGGGTGTAGGGGTAGCCATCGCCCTCGTGGTCCACAGCGATAAAGAGGGGCACCCGGCTGCCGCCGCTCATGGCCAGCTCCTGAAGGCCGTTGGCCAGCCGGGCTACCTGGCGGGGCGTGTCGTTATCGTTAACAAAATTCGAGTTGCTGGCCAGCAATACCACCCCGCCGATGCGGTCCTGGCGGATCAGCCTGGCGATGTCGGTGCCGGGGCTGGGATCGTTGCCGATAAAGGCTACCAGGAACAGTTGGCCCACCCGGTCTTCCACGCTCATGGCCGACAGCAGGGCCTGGGCGCGGGCCTCCAGGTCGGTTTCGGGTGCTTGGGCGTGGAGGGTGGGCAGGGAGGAAAGCAACAGGAGCAAGACCAGGGGCCATCTCCCGTATAGCCGGCGTCCCATACGATTCGGTTTGCGATCCTCCGCAAAATGTCCGGCGATCATAGCAGGCTCACGGCCTTAAGCCAATCCACAGGAGGACCGTGCCAAGGTACGGGCTGCTGTCTCACAATAAGCCCGCACCTCGGCCCACTGCACCGGTCTCAGCAGCCGTGGCATCGGCTGCTGCTCTGCATCCTCAAAATAAGCCAGCGCCCGGACAGCAATGGCCAGGAAACTGGGCCGGTCAGCATACTTGCTGGCTGCCAGCTCCAGCAACCGATCCAGCGTCACCACGTCTCGCAAGCAGTACAGGTCAACAAAGTCGCGTCGCGTTCCCCGCGAGTTCACCGCTGCCAATTTCATCAGTCCAATGTCGGTGCACGAAGCCAGCCGCAGGCCCTTGTATTCCACAGTAGGCTCCAGAAGTGGATGGTGCTGATAAACAAAGCTCACATCCACGCCGAATAAACGGGTAAAGAGCATTCCGTCTTGCTCCGAGGCGATGTCGAATTGGCCGCTAGGTGCCAGGGCTTCGCGGATCATCTCCCTTTCCGGTGCCAGGAGACGGCATTCAGCACTGAACCAGTCCAGGTCGGTGGAGATGCGATGTCCAATCTGAAGAGCGAGCGCTGTACCGCCAGCTAGGTAAAAATTGCGTACGAAGGGCTGCCCGCGCAGATAGTCCATCGCCTGACGGCAGGCAGGTGTAGTGGCAGATTCGTAGAACGCTACCATGCCTCACCAACCTTTGCTTCTACAGCCCAAGGCGGTGCGGTGTAATCTTGTATCCCCAAGACCAACCGCCATAGAGCAAACGAACGTTGGCTCAACAGCCGGAACCCGTGTTGTCGCACCCAGTCGGCCACTCGACTTTCGCCGTAACGGGCGAACAGCCAGCACAATTCGGTCCATGATCCCCGTTCCAGCATCCGCTCGACGATTACTCCCGCGTACTGTTCCGGTTCCATAGTGGCAAAGTCATATTCCGGGAACAGCCAGGCGCTGCTGACCGGTAAACCGTTGGGTGCCAGCTCCCACTTTTCCTGGGTATTTTGCATCCTTTCCGTCATAGCCTAACTTTTTTCACTCTCGGCGTAACTGCCTGCCCTCTATCGTATCGCAGGGCAACTGCCAGCAGTTGCCCTACTGCATCTGTCACACGCCCTATGATACCGCAAAACGGGCCAAAGGACAAGCCATCACCTCATCAACTGCCGCACGGCGGCGACGATCCGCTCCACGTCGGGCACGGCAGCCCCTTCCAGGCCCCGGTTATAGGGGATGGGCACATCCAGGCCGGCGATGCGCACCGGTGGGGCCTTGAGCGCCCGCCAGGCAGCCCTGGCCACGCGGGCCACCACCTCCGCTCCAAAGCCGTGGGTCAGCGCCCCCTCCTCCACCACCGCCAGCCGACCCGTTTTGACGGCAGAGCGGACCACTGTCGCCCAATCACAGGGCACCAGTGTCCTCAGGTCTACTACTTCGACCTCTATGCCTTCTTGAGCCAGTGCCTCGGCGGCCTCCAGGGCAATGGACAGCACTGCGCCGATGGTCACCAGGGTCGCGTCCTGCCCGACGCGCTTGAGGTCAGCAACGCCCAGCGGCACCAGGTATTCCCCCTCCGGCACCGGGCCGGTAGCCAGGTAGAGCAGCTTGTTCTCGAAAAAGAGCACCGGGTTGTTGCTGCGGATGGCCGCCTTTAGCAGCCCCTTGGCGTCGGCTGGGGTGCCGGGGGCGACGACGATCAGGCCGGGGATGCCGGTCAGCAGGGCTTCCAGGCTTTGGGAGTGCTGGGCGGCCATGCCCAAGCCGGCCCCCCCTGGCGTGCGGACCACCAGCGGCAGGCGGTATTGCCCACCGCTCATGTAGCGCAGCTTGGCCGCCTGATTGATGAGGGGGTCCATGCAGCAGGTCAAAAAGTCGGAAAAGAGGATTTCGGCCACGGGCCGCATCCCGGTCATGGCCGCACCCACCGCCGCGCCGACGATGGCGTACTCGCTGATGGGCGTATCTATCACCCGGCCTGGCCCGAACTCGTCAACCAGGCCGGCGCTGACGTTGAAATAGCCGCCGGTGGTCACATCCTCGCCCAGGAGAAAGACGCGCTCATCGCGGGCCATCTCTTCGGCCAGGGCCTCCCACAGGGCGGCAGAACAGGTGAGGGTGCGGGTGGGGGTGGGGGGCTGGATAGTGGATGTTGGGCGGTAGAGGTGGGCGGGGTCGGGGGCATAGACATGCTCGGTCAGGGCAGAAGGGGGCGGCTCGGGAGCGGCCTGGGCAGCGGCAAAGGCGTCGTCTACCAGCCGCGTTGCTTCGGCGGCGAGAGCGGCGATCTGGTCCTGGGTCAGGGCGCCGGCGGCCAGCAGCTCGCGCTCCAGGCGGGCGATGGGGCAGCGGGCTTTCCAGGCAGCGATCTCGGCCTCGTCGCGGTAGCGGGCGGTTTCGCCCTCCATGTGGCCGTGCCACCGATAGGTGAGGCATTCCAGCAATGTCGGGCCGTCGCCGCGCCGGGCACGGTCCACCGCCTGGCGCATGGCCGTATAGACGGCCCAAACGTCGTTGCCGTCGGCCTGCACGCCGGGGATGCCGTAGGCAGCAGCCCGGTCGGCCAGGCGGGTGACGCGGGTGTGGCGCTCCAGGGGGGTGAATTCGCCATAGAGGTTGTTTTCCACCACAAAGACGGCCGGCAGGTCCAACACGGCGGCCAGGTTGAGCGCTTCGTGGAACATGCCCTGGTTGGTGGCCCCGTCGCCCATAAAGGCTACCGCCACCTGGTCGCTGTGCCGGTGCCGGGCGCTGAGGGCCGCGCCGATGGCGATGAGGCCGGGGGCACCGACGATGCCGTTGGCCCCCAATGCCCCGACCGTCGCCTGGGTGACGTGCATCGAGCCCCCTTTGCCGCCGCACAAGCCGGTGGCCTTGCCCAGCAGTTCGGCTATCATGCCCCGCAGATCGGCGCCTTTGGCCAGCATGTGGCCGTGGCCGCGATGGGTGGTGGCCATATAGTCGTCGCCCCGCAGGGCAAAGCAAGCGCCCACCGCTGTCGCCTCCTGGCCGATGGACAGGTGCACCGCCTCGGTAGGGAGAAGCCCCTGGGCATTGGCCTGCGCCAGCTTTTCCTCAAAGGCGCGGATCAGGCGCATCCGGCGCAGCATCTCAATCTTGAGCGCCGTCTCGTCGGCCGGCAGGTCAGGCTGGATAAAGTGCACTTCCGGCTCCGCTACCTCCCCCTCCACCAGCGGGATGAAATGCCGGTTCAGTATCTCATAGTCTACTTCTGGTGCTCCCGCCCGCCGAAATAGCCCTTTCAGCCCCTTCAGCCCCCTCTTTCGTCTCTTTTCCTCAAGCTGTGGGATCAACGCCTCATACCCCAGCTCGCGCAGCACCTGCGCGTAGAGGTCAAACACCGGCCTGACGGCCGGCAGCAGGGCCAGCGCCTTGGGCACCGAGCCACGGGCCACCACCTGGCGCGTGGCGATGGCGCGCGGCACATTCAGCCGGCCCAGCCAGAACAGGTGCGAGGTATCGCCCGATTGGCTCATCTCTACGTCGGCGGGCTGGTCGCTAGGGCCAAAGGTCCAGGTGATGGGGTCGCGGGTCAGGTCTACGGTGATCTCGGCTTCGGGGTCGTGATAACGGAAGCGGACCACAAGGTTCCCGGCCCGCAGCGCCCGGGCCACCTCGGGGGTCTGCTGGACGCGGCGGAAGGTGGCGTCCATGATCTTGTAAAACTGCTCGGTATCACGAAAGGTAGGCATCGCTCCTCCTAACCCGGCCTAGTTGATTATACCACACCTGTCATGGCCGGGCAAACTGCTACGGAACACCCAGGCGATGCAGCAGATCATCGGCAGGCAGGTGGGCGGCGTTGCGAAAGATGAGCGCCCGGGGGTGATCGTAGACGACAAAACTTTCATCAGGCCGGAACAGGGCTGGGACAGCATCCGGCAAAGGGGGGAGGCGGGGATTGAGCCAGGTTGGTCCACGAGTGAACTCGCCGACCAGATCAAAGCCTAACTCGCCAGCAAAGAGCAGGCGATAGTAGCGATCCGCCACCGGATAGCGCCCTGGCAAGCGGCCAATCGAGCCATAGAGCCGCCGGCTGGCGACGATGAGGTAATCGCTGCCGGCCAGGTCGGCGGCCAGGCTTTGCCACTTGGTGGCATCATCCGGCTCGTCGTAGAGGGGCAAGGTTCGCACCTGGTACTCCTCGATGCGGCGCAAACGGCCATCCACCTCCAGGGCCAGCGGCAGGGCGGTGTCCCAATCCTCCACGGCCAGGGTGCTGCCAGGAAGCACCTCTCGGTAAATCCTCTCAGAAGCGACAATCCACGAGTGGGGCGCGGCGTAAATCCTCACAAAGGCCAGGGCATAGAACAGGGAGAAGAGGACCAAGGACCAGGGACCAAGGACGCTTGACGTTTGACGCTTGACGCTTGACGTTTGACGTGGTAAGAGGCGGGCAGCCAGAAGGCACAGGACCGGCACCAGGGGCAGCATATAGCGCAGGTACCGGGTGTGGATCAGGCCGACGAACAAAAAGTATGGCCCAGCCCAGGCCAGGAGCAGAGCGTCGTTCGGGGAACCGTAACGCAGCCAGCGTACCAAAGCGGCAGCCAGGCCGGCCCAGGCGACCAGGCCCAGCGGCAAGCCTAACCCCCACAGGGCCGTCTGCCACATGGAGTAGAGAAAAGGCGCCGTCCCGCTGTACTGAAGCGTGTAGGGTGCCTCCAGCGTGCCCCACGCGATCTGCGACTCCCGGAGGGTGTGGTCCATGAAGGTCGGCCAGTCAATCAGGGCGTAGGGTTGGGTCAGGCAAAAGACGATCCCGGCCAGGGCGAGGGCGCCGGGCAATTGGATATTGGATAGTAGATTTTGGAGATTGGGCCTTATCCCTTGCCCCTTGTCCCTTGTCCCTTGTGAATTGTACGCCACGAACAGGACCAGGACCAGGGGCAGGGCGCTGATTTTGGTCGCCAGGGCCAGGCCCAGGGCAATGCCCAGGGCTGCCCATCGGACCTGACCGGCACCCTGCGCCACATCGGCGGCCAGGTTCAGGGTGAGCAGGACGAACATGGTGAGAAGTGGATCGGCGGTATAAAAGTGGGCCACTTGTACGTGCAGGACCGCCAGGCTGACCAGGGCCGCCGCCAAGATCGGGCACCCGATCTCCAACCGCCGGGCCAGCCGGTAGGTAAGGTACACCGTGCCCAGGTCACAGAGGGCAGCCAGGGATCGCCCAACGAGGTGCAGATGGTCTGCGGGCTGAAAGCCTGGCCAGAGGAGCCCTACCCCGGCGGCGACCAGCTTGAGCAGATAAAAGGGCAGCGAACCGTAGGCGAAAAAGCGGGGATTGAGCGGGCTGGCGGGGCTTAACGCTTCGGCCAGGCTCCGGGGCCAGCCCAGGCCCAAGGTGACGAAATAGATCTGGCGCTCATCGGGGTGGAGCCATTGGCCGTCATCCCAATCCAGCCCGTAGAGCCGTAAGGCAGCCCCGACGGCCAGGATGATCGCTAGCAGCAGCGTCTCCCCTGCCGGCTTCAGCCGCAGAAACTGTGGAAGCCTTGAACCACAGCCCACGTTATCCCCCTCAGGCAGCTCACCTATAGCGACCGAGGTCGCGCCTCAAGGGCCGTTGGTCGGGCGTCCTCCTACGAGGACGCCCCAACCGATCACCTATGTGGTCGGCCGGCGCGGTGGGGATACCCCTTGTGGTAAGGATACCCCTTGTGGGTATCCACCTCCCCTCAGGTGCGGTTTTCACCGCCCGGCTGAGCAGCCCCCTCAGGCGTAGGATAGCCGGGATGGGGTAATTTGTCAAAAGGCGCTACCTTTCCCGCACCAGCCACAGGAAGAGCAGCATCCCAACCAGCCGCACCCCCCCGGCGACGACAAACGCAAGGCGGATGCCGGCCCAGCTCGAAAGTGCTGCCCCAAGGAGCGGGCCGGCAAAGGCGGTGACGTTCAACAATGCGGTATAGAGGGCCACATAGGTGGGCCGGCGGTCGTCGGGGCAGACACTCAGCATGACGTTGAACAGCGCCAGGTTGCAGCCGGCCCAGGAGAGGCCGCCCAGGACAGAGGTGAGGAGCATCCACTCCAGGGATGGCACCACTGCCGTGACGAGGGCATACGTGGTCACCCCCAGAGTAGTGACGACCAACACCCAGCGGTCCCCCCGTTTGGCGCTGACCTTTCCCCAGAAAAAGTATCCGGCAATGGTGCAGGCATCTACCACCACAGCGATGAGGCCGATCCAGGTGTCACTGGCTGCCAGCTCTCGCACGCGCAGCACCGACCACAGGGCTGCCGGCAGGTAAAGGCCCCAGTGAAAGACAAACGAGGCAACCGCAAAGCGCACAAAGGCCCGCTGCGCCCGGATGCCGGCCAGGCTGTGGCGCAGCCGTTGCCAGCCGTTCCGTTGCCGGGGGTGAGAGGCCGCCTGGCTCAGGCCGTCGTTGGGCACCCGGATGCGGCGCAAGTAGTAAAGGCTGAGCATCGAGAGGATCGCCCCACCCCCCAGCAAGACCTGATAGTTGAGCGGCACCGGCATCAGATCGAGCAACCTGCCCCCGACCAGCGCGGCCAGGGTCGCCATCGTTGAGAGGATCAGCCAGCGCACACTGATCACCTGCCCCCGCCGCTCCGGCGGTGCCAGATCGGGCAGAAGGACGGTGATCCCGGTACTGATCACGCCGGTCGGCAAGGTGATGAGGGTATTGAGGAGGATGAGCGCCTCGACCCGGCCGGTGACCAGGATAAAAGGCATCAGGGCGATGAGCAGATAGCCGAGCCGCTGCAAAAAACCGGTCAGCAGGATGAGGGGCAGCCGACGGCGCTGGCGCTCAAGAATCCGGGCCGCAGGCACCAGCCACACGATATTGACCAGTGCCGGCAGGGCGGTCAGCCAACCCACCTGGCCGGTGGTGGCTCCCAGCCGCAGGGCAAAGACGCTGACAAAGGTGCCGGCCAGGCCGTTAAGCAGGCCAAACCAGACGGTTTCGGCGTAGAGGTTGCGGATGTTGCGCCCTTCGAGTGTATCGGCCGGGGCATACCACGGCAACCGTTGCCCCACAGATCGGATCAAAGCCCAGAGCCGGCCGGCCGACCGGGCAGTGCGCTTAGGGGTTTTCAACCCACCCCCCGGCGTTGTCTTGCCTGTCCAGCGCCCCTTTCAGGCGATCGTAGGTCTGCAACCAGGTTTCGGGCACCACCCGCACGTCACCGACGACCGGCATAAAGTTGGTGTCGCCCAGCCAGCGCGGCACCGCGTGGATGTGGACGTGGTCCACAACACCTGCGCCTGCCGCCTGGCCCAGGTTGACCCCCACATTGAACCCATCGGGGTGCATCGTCGCCCGCAGGGCAGCCAGCCCTCGGTTGAGAAGCAGCATCATCTCGGTCAAGGTTGGCGCATCCAGGTCCTCCAGGCTGGGGACGTGGGCATAGGGCACGACCATAAAGTGGCCGTTGTTGTACGGGAAGCGGTTGAGAAGGAGAAACCCTCGCTCCCCTCGCAGGAGCAAGAGATTCTCCCGGTCATTGTCGCTTTGGACGGCATGGCAAAAGATACAACCATCTGTCCTGGGCGCAGTCAGGTATTCCAGCCGCCAGGGCGACCAGAGATGTCTCATCGCATCTTCTCCACTCATCAGAATACGGTGGTATTGTAGCCGAAAAGCTGTGGCAGGGCAAAGAGAGGGTCATTTGTGGCGCGATGTGGCTCGCCCAACCCCCCAACGTGTCTTTCCGTTTCCTATCTTTTGTGTTACAATACCCCCATGTTCGAAGTCGTCTTTCTCGGCACCTCGGCCTCTGCGCCCTCTATCCGGCGTGGATTGCCGGCTGCGGTGGTCATGCACAAAGAATATCGCTTCCTGGTGGACTGTGGAGAAGGCACCCAACGCCAATTGCTCTTCAGTGGCCTTGGCTTCCGCCGCCTGGACAAAATCCTGCTGACCCACGGCCACCTGGACCATATCTTGGGGCTGGCCGGGCTGGCCTCCACCTTTTCCCGCTGGGAGATGATAGACCGCATGGAAATCTATGGCGGCAAGTGGGCCCTGGACCGGGTGGAGGCGCTAATGAACGTCGTCTTTGGCCGCTATCGCCCGCCCCTTCGCCTGGTGCTGACCGACCTCCGGCCCGGCCTGGTGCTGGAGGACGATTCGTTTCAACTGCTGACCTTCCCCGTCACCCACCGAGGGCCGGATAACTTTGGCTTTATCTTTCAAGAGAAACCGCGCCGGCCCTTTCTGGTAGACAAAGCCGAGGCCCTGGGCGTGCCCGCCGGCCCGGAACGCGCCCGGCTGGTGCGGGGCCAACGGGTCAAGCTGGCCGATGGCCGCACCATCCACCCCGACGATGTCCTGGGGCCGGAGCGGCCGGGCACCAAGTTTGTATTTATCGGCGACGCCTCGCGCACCGACGACCTGGTGAAACCGGCCCGCGATGCCGACGCCCTGGTCATCGAAGCGACCTACACCTCGGTGGAGGCCGACGTGGCCCGCGAATTCGGCCACCTCACCGCCCGGCAGGCGGCAGAGCTGGCAGCGGAGGCCAGGGTGCGCTATCTGATCCTGCACCACATCTCCCGCCGCTACGCCGAGCACGAGATCCTGGAAGAAGCGACGCCGATCTTTGCCAACACCCTCGTCGCCCGCGACCTGGACCATTTCCAGATCCGGCGCGATGCCCCACTGCTCAGGGTCGAGCGCAATCCGTAAAACCTTTATTCTTTCGGTTCCCCCAGCTCTTCGACCGGCGTGTTGATATACTTGTCGCCGATTTCAATGAGCATCCGCGGAATATCGTCAATGATGGGATATTTGCGGCCACAGTCGGGCTCCTGGCACACCAGCCATACCCCCCTAACCAGTTCCAGCCGGCCCGGATCATCCCCTGGTTTGCGCGTCGGCCCGCTGACGCAATAAGGGCACCGCAGAATGTCAAGAAGCTCCTGACTGACCATCTTTTGCCTCCGTAACAGGATTAAAGTGGCGTCATTATAGCACAAAGCCTGTCTGGGCTCAATTTCCTCCCCGGGAGCGTCACAAGTCAGTAGGACAACTCCGCAGGAGTTGTCCTACTTCCCGAGGGCCGGCTTCTGCACCCTGTATGTCCCCAGGATGTTACGCTCTTCCTCACCCTTATTGCCGGGGCGCGGGGGATCAGGCCTGCCTGCAGGACTTTGACAGAATTTCACTTTCGTGGTATAGTAGCTTTGAAAATTAGGATAGGGGTACAGAGTTCTGTGAGTGCGCTACGAACCATCCCAACGGCAGCAGCTTGCTGCCCGGCCAGCCCTTGCCCGCCGCCAGGCTTCCGGTCTGGATAGCTTGCTTGCGCCTCCAGCTTTTCTACAGGCCCGCTCTCCAGACCAGGTAGAGAGCAGGCCTTTTGTTGTGTCTGACAGCGGCGTCGCGTTGAGACAAGATGAAGATTTTGACGATCAGCGACAAGGTGGATGAGCTGCTCTACAGCCCGGCCATCAAACACCTGTTTGGCGACGTGGGCATGGTGTTGAGCTGCGGGGACCTGCCCTATCATTATCTGGAGTTCCTGGTGAGCATGTTGGGTGGGCCACTCTTTTATGTCATCGGCAACCATGCCTACGAAGTGCGGCAACTATATGCTTCGAAAGAAGAGTGGACCTACCCAGGGGGCTGCGAAAACATAGATGGCCGGGTAGTCCAATACCGGGGGCTGCTCATTGCCGGATTGGAGGGCTCGATGCGCTACAACAACAATCCTTACTTTCAATATACCGAACGGGAGATGGCCTGGAAAGTGTGGCAACTGGCGCCCTGGTTGGTGCTGAACAAGCTGCTACACGGCCGGTATCTGGACATCCTGATCAGCCATGCCCCACCGGCCGGCATCCACGACCGCCCAGACCCATGTCATCGGGGCTTCCGGGCGTTTGTGACGCTGATGGACCGTTTTCGGCCTCGCTATCTGATCCACGGCCATGTCCACATCTACCACCCCCTTGACACAACCGAGACGGTCTATCGCCATACACGAGTGATCAACACCTACGGGTACCGAACCTTAGAGATTGATGAGGGCGCGAGTTGATGTTTCACACAGCCGCCAGGTACAAGGCAGGCGAAGCCTTTTCCCAGGCTCGACGGCGAGCCTTTTTTCAGCGCATTCTAGGCTTCTTCACCGGCCATCAGCCGGGGAACCTGCTCTCTTTTGAGCATGTCCGGGACAAGCTCAAAATTCGGGGACAGCACTACATCGGCATCCAGACCATCCCCATAGACAAGATCGTCGGCAGCGCCGGCCGCTATACCGAATTCAACCGGGCTTTCCTGCCGACCCAGGACTTTATCCGCGAACGTTGGATGCGGGTCTATGAAGCCGCCCACGGTCAAACGGGGTTTCCGCCCATTGACGTGTACAAGATCGGCGATGTCTATTTTGTGCGCGATGGGCATCATCGGGTATCGGTGCTCAAGGAGCTGGGGGCCACCACTATCGAGGCCACCGTCACCGAGCTGGAAACGCCGATCCCTCTGTCGCCTGACACCGATGAAGCCGACCTGGACCTGAAGGGAGAATATGCCCACTTTTTGTCCGAGACCGGCCTGGATGAGCTGGAGCCGGACCAGCAGATCGAATTCAGCCTGCCGGGCCAATATCACAAGTTGTTGGAACACATTGCCGTCCATCGCCACTTCTTGGGACTGCGCGAACAGCGCGAGATCCCCTACCCGGAGGCAGTGTCTCGCTGGTATCGTGAGGTCTATCTGCCGGTGGTGCAGATCATCCGCGAAGAAGGAATCCTGGACAACTTTCCGGGCCACACCGAAGCGGACCTGTACCTGTGGATCATCGAACACCGCCACTACTTGAGCGAGCGGTATGGCCAGGAGGTGCCCCTGAAGCAGGCCGCAGCCGAGTTTTCCCAAGAGTTCAGCCGGGGGCCAGGCAAGAAACAGCTCAAGGCCGATATACATCGGGCGAGCTTGGCTCCCACCCCTCGTGACCCCTCTCCGCCCGGGCCGGAGAGGGGTCATGAGACGCGTTGATGTTCCCGGCGGGCCGGCCCAGCCCGCCCCGACAAACCCACCTACTATCTGAAACTGAGGAGGAGAGCATGGCTGACGAAAAGTTGACACCGAGAAACCAAGACTTTGCGGCGTGGTACAACGAGGTAGTTGTCCGCGCCGAATTGGCCGACTATGCGCCGGTGCGCGGCTGCATGGTCGTCCGCCCCTATGGCACCGCCCTGTGGGAGAACTGTCAACAGGGCCTCGACCGGCGCTTTAAAGAGACGGGGCACCAAAATGCCCTTTTCCCGCTGCTGATCCCCATGTCGTTCTTTGAAAAGGAGAAAGAGCATGTCGAGGGCTTTGCGCCCGAGCTGGCCGTTGTGACCCACGGCGGCGGCAAGGAGCTGGAAGAACCGCTGGTCGTGCGGCCCACCTCCGAGACCGTCATCGGCCACATGTACGCCAGGTGGATCCGATCCTACCGCGACCTGCCGATCCTGATCAACCAGTGGGGCAGCGTCGTGCGCTGGGAGATGCGGACCCGGTTGTTCCTGCGCACGCTCGAGTTCTACTGGCAAGAAGGCCACACCGCTCACGCCACCTACGAGGAGGCCCAGGAGGAGACCCTGCGCATGTTGAACGTCTATGCCGACTTTGCGATCAACGACGCGGCCATCCCCGTGGTCCGGGGGCGCAAGAGCGCGACCGAAAAGTTCGCCGGAGCCGACGCCAGCTACAGCATCGAGGCGATGATGGGCAACAAGTGGGCGCTACAGGCCGGCACCAGCCACATGCTCGGCCAGAACTTTGCCCGAGCCTTTGACATCCGCTACCTGGACGAGAACAACGAGCTGCAATACTGTTGGACCACCAGTTGGGGCCTCAGCACGCGCATGATCGGCGCCATCATTATGGTCCACGGCGACGACCAGGGGCTCAAGCTCCCGCCCAAACTGGCCCCCATCCAGGTGATCCTCATTCCCATCTGGCGGCAAGAGGAGCAAAAGGCCGCCGTGTTGGCCGCGACCGAACAGGTCCGGACGATGCTGGCCAGCCGCTTCCGGGTAAAGGTGGATGCCCGAGAAGAGTTCACCCCCGGCTGGAAGTTCAACGAATGGGAGCTGCGGGGGGTGCCGCTGCGCCTGGAGATCGGCCCCCGCGACGTGGAGCAGGGAACCGTCGTCCTGGCCCGGCGTGACCTCCCCGGCAAGGCAGGCAAATCCACCGTGCCCCTGGCCGGCCTGGCCGATGCAGTGGGCCAGACACTCGATGCCATCCAGGCCGACCTGCTGGCCGCCGCCACCGCCTTCCGCGATGCCAACATCCAGGAGGCCAGAAATTACGAGGAATTGAAGGAAATCGTCGCCAACGGTTGGGCCAGGGCCTACTGGTGCGATGGCCTGGAGTGTGAGGCGCAGATCAAAGAAGATACCAAGGCCACCAACCGCTGCATCCCACTGGACCAGGAGGGAGCCGGGCCGGGGACCTGCGTCGTCTGTGGCCGGCCGGCGCAGGAATGGTCGTACTGGGCGCGAGCATACTAGCCGCAAGCGGATCAGTCTGCATCTCCCCACCGGGATGCAACTTACATTGCTAGATTGGTCAGTGGCAAGCCCTCACCCCCCGGCCCCCTTTCCCAAACTTGGGAGAGGGAGTGCCCGACGCGGAGCGGAGGGCGGGGGTGAGGGTCGCCTTCGGCAAAATCTAACATAGCCAAGTCATGACGCTCGCGGCCAATAGAATCGTGCTACCCGTTTGCCCTTCGCGGACAAGTGTGATACAATAGCGGCGCTGGCAAACGGATTATCCTGAAAAATCACATAGGAGGGAAAGATGGACATCAAGGCCGAGACGATGAAGCGCTGTGAGCTGGTCACCGTCTCAGGGCGGGTGGACAGTGCCACTGCCCCCAGGTTGGAAGAAACGCTGCTGGGTCTGATCCAGGCCGGGCAGAAGAACATCGTGGTGAATCTGAGGAATACCGACTATATCAGCAGTGCCGGCCTCAAAGCCCTGCTGTCGGCCCTGATGAAGGTCCGGCGCATGATCCCGGCCGGCGATGTGGTCATTTCCGAGATCCAACCCGAGCTGAAAGAGACGTTCAACCTCGTAGGCTTTGACCGCCTGTTCAAGTTCTACGAGTCGGACCTGCAGGCCGTCGGCAGTTTCTAGCCCGGCCCACGGTGAAGGCCAAGACCGCCGATTTTCGCCATAGGCAAACGGCGGTCTTTTGTGTCGCGCCGACAGGAGTGATGCCTGCGTCGCCCATAGGACTGAAAGGAAACCCCTTGATGAAGTTGCTTGCTCGGCTCAGGCTGGCGGCTACCCTTGACAATGTGCCCCGCGCTGTCGAGTGTGTGCTCGAGGCGGCCCGAGCGGTGGGGCTTGACGAACAGATGCGATGCCGGCTCCAGTTGGCGGTGGACGAAGCCTGCGCCAATGTGGTAGACCACGCCTATCAGGGGCTGGAAACGGGCGATATGGAGGTGTGCTGCTATCTGGGCAAGCGGACTTTTGTCGTTCGTGTGCGCGACTGGGGGCAGGGCTTTGATCTCGGCGCTGTGTCGGTGCCGAGCATCACCGCCCCTTTACAGGAGCGAACCCTGGGTGGCCTGGGGTTGTATCTGATCCGGCAGGTGATGGACGAGGTCAGATTTACAACCAACCCCCAGCAAGGGAATGTGCTGACCATGATCAAGCGGCTACCCGGCCGATCGCGCTGAAGCGGGTTTAGAGTGCAGACCGAGAATTCTCAATCGGCAATTGAATCGCCGCCGCAGCACAGCGCCTCGCTCCTGGCCCTGTCGTCGCTCTACAGTTTGCTGGTGGGTTTGACCGGGCTGGGGTTGCTGGTGTATGACCTGGCAGCCCATCGGCGGCAGCTTCCCTGGGCAGCCATCCTGGTGTTTGCCGCCCTGTCGTTCCTGGTGCAGCGTTCTAGCTTTCACCTTGGGTCACCCGTCGTCCACAGCCTGGCCGGGGTTCTGGATTTGGCAGCCGTGCTGGCCTTGGGACCGATGGGGGGAGCGGCGGTGGCTGCCCTCAGCGGGCTGACCTACCTGGAGCTGAACGCCCTGCGCCACCGACGGCTGGATCGTTACCACCTGGCCGACATCCCTCTGTTCAATGCCGGCCTCAAGGCGCTGATGGCCTTTGCCTCTGGCGCGACGTTCCAGGGGATCAACGGACGGTTGCCCCTGGGAGCCGCCGGCTCGGACCCGGCCAGGGGGCTGGGGGCCGTAACCCTGCTGGCCCTGGGTTGCGCCTGCCTGCTGTGGTTTGTCCTGGACCATGTCGCCTGGGGAATTCTGGACTATTTGCAGGGGGGGAAAGAGCGGCTACGCCTCTTTATCCGCGATGCCATTCCATTGGCCTTCCTGGTCGAGCTGCTGCCCCTGCCCTTTAGCCTGGTAGTCGCCCTGGTCTATGTCCACCTGAGCTGGATAGCCTTTGCCATCCAGGCGCTAGTCATCGTCGGGGTGGCCGTGCTGGCCCAGCGGTGGGCCACTGCTCGCGCCAGGCTGACGCAGCGCGTGGCCGAACTGTCCACCATCGAGCAGATCAGCGCAGCCATCGCCCAGGCCCAACTGGATGTGGACGAGCTGTGCAAGCTGATGTATGAACACGCCAGGCGCATCGCCGATGCTACCATCTTTCATCTGGGCCTGTTCGAGGGGGAAAATTACACCATCAGGCTCTGGATGCGGCAGGGACAGCCGCAGCCGCCCCAGACCTTCCATCTGGTCCCCGGCGCGGGGCTGGTCAATTGGATGCGCAGCTCCAAACAACCGCTGCTGGTCGGCGATTTTGAGCGGGAAAAAGACCGGCTCCCGGCCCAGCCGGTGTACATATCAGACCATCCCCCTTCTTCCGCCCTGTTCGTGCCCCTCATCGCCGGCGAGACGGTCATCGGCGTCATGACGGTCCAGTCGTTCCGGCGGTACGCTTACGGCAAAGGCGAACTCCGGGTCCTCTCGGCCATGGCCAACCAGGCCGCCGTTGCCATCCAGAAGGCCCGGCTGTATGCCCAGGAATACAAGCGCGCCCAACAACTGGCAACTATTGGCGAAGTGAGCCGCCAGGTCTCGGCCACTCTGGAGCTGGAGGAGCTGTTCCGGCGCGTGGTGGACCTCATCCGCGACAACTTTGGCTACTATCACGTCGGCATCTTTACCGCCGACCGACAGCGCCAAACGGTCACCTTCCAGGCCAGCGCCAGTGCCGGCCAGCGTCCTGTGGCCGTCGAAGTGGCCTGGGGGGAAGGGCTTATCGGCTGGGTGGCCGCCCACGGCCAGGCGGTGGTCGTCAACGACGTGGAAAACGATACCCGCTATCGCTGTATCGAGGCCCTGGAAGAGACCCGCTCGGAGCTGGTGGTTCCTCTCCTGCTGGAGAATGAGCTGGTGGGCCTGCTCGATGTGCAAAGCGATCGGGTCAACACCTTTGGCCCCGACGACCTGTTCATCCTGGAGACGCTGGGCAGCCAAGTAGCCGTCGCCATTCACAAAGCGCGGCTGTATGAGGCTGAACAACAGCAGGCCTGGTTTGCCACGGCCCTCCTCCAGGTGGCCGATACCATGAGCCATGTGTCGGACATGGATGCCGTGTTGACAACCATTGTCCGCCTGACGCCGCTCCTGGCCGGCGTGGACCGCTGTGCCCTGCTGCTGTGGGACGGCGACACAGGGGCCTTTATCCCGGCACAAAGCCACGGCCTGCCCCGCGAGCTGCGCGAGACCTTTGACCATCTGCTGTTCCCCGAAGGGAGTTTCCCCGCCCTGGACCTGGTGCGGTGGGAAAAAGCCCCCCGCCTTGTCAGCGTTGCCCGTGACGGGGAGGTAATCCCCCAAGACCTGGTGAACACGTTCAACATCCAGGAGATGCTCCTGCTGCCACTGCTGGCCCAGGGTGAGCTGTTGGGGATCATGATGGTGGATTATGCTGGTGCAGCCCATCCTTTCAGCCAGCGGCTGATTGACATGCTGAGCGGCATTGCCAATCAGGCAGCTATGGTCATCTACAGTGCGCGGCTGGTGCAGGCCCAGCAGGAAGAGGCGTATGTCTCTATGGCCCTCCTGCAGGTGGCCGAAGCGGTCAGCCGTTCCACCGACCTGGCCGAGACCCTGGCGGCCATTGCCCGCATCACCCCCATGCTCGTCGGCGTGGAGGTGTGCGCTTTCTATCTGCGGGATCCGGCCTCGGCTGCCTTTGTGCCCTATCAACAGTACGGCCTAAAGGGCGAGGTCCGTACCACCTTTTGGCACCGGCCTTTTCCCGCCGATGATCCTGTGGTCCGCGAACTGCTGGCCGGCAAGCCCTTCGCCACCCTGCACAGCCTGCCGGGCCGGGCTTGGGAGGATCTCGACAGGGAGATACCGCCCGACAGGCAGTCGCTGCTGGCCCTGCCTCTGGTCAGCAAAGGAGAGGTGTTGGGCATCATGGTCGTGGAGTATGCCGGCCCAACCCAGCGCTTTGCCGACCGGTGGATGAATATCCTCACCGGCATTGCCGGACAGGCGGCGATTGCCGTGGAAAACGACCGCCTGCTCCGCGAAGCTGCTGAACAGGAGCGGATGAAGCAGGAGCTGGATGTAGCGCGGCGCATCCAGGCCAGCTTTCTGCCTGAGCGGTGCCCCCAGGTGCCCGGCTGGGAGCTGGCGGTCCTCTGGCGCTCGGCGCGGCAGGTGGGCGGCGATTTTTACGACCTGTTCCCGCTGCCGCCCGACAGAGAAACAGCGGACGGGAGCCGTCTGGGCCTGCTTGTCGCCGACGTGGCCGACAAGGGGGTGCCGGCGGCGCTGTTTATGGTTCTGTCGCGCACATTGGTACGGACCATGGCCCTCGACGGGCGACCCCCGGCAGCGGCCGTCTCTCGGGCCAACGACCTGATCCTGGCCGATGCCCGTTCCGGCCTGTTTGTCACCCTATTTTATGCTGTGCTCCACCCCGATTCGGGAGAGATCAGCTATGTCAATGCCGGCCACATGCCTCCCCTGCTGATACGGAGCGCAAGTGGTGCGGCTGAAGTGCTCTCGGCGACCGGCATGGCGCTGGGGGTGATGCCCCATCTCGAATTTGAGCAGCGGACGGCGCGCCTGGATCCAGGCGACCTGCTCATCCTCTACACCGATGGCGTTGTCGAGGCGTTGGACGCCGAGATGCAGATGTTTGGCCGGGAGCGATTGCTGGAAGTGGTGAGCGCCCACCGCCACCAACGGGCGGAGGATCTGGTGCGAACGGTGGACCAGGCCCTGACCGCTTTTACCGGGGATACCCCTCAGTTCGACGATTTGACACTGCTGGTGGTCAAGCGCAAGGCGCAGCTTTGGCCCAATCAGGTATGAACCAAGACCCGGCGCCTCTCTGGCAACAGATCAAAGACCTTCTGGCCCATCGTCCCCGGCAGGTGGTGAACGATCCGAGGCTGACCCGCGCTGCCGTGCTGGTTCCTCTGCTGCTGGGCCGAGAGGGGGAATGGTATGTGGTGGTCACCCAGCGCACCGACATGGTAGAGCACCACAAGGGACAGATTTCCTTCCCCGGCGGTGCTTGCGACCCCGCCGATGCCAACCTGGTGGCCACTGCTCTGCGCGAAACGTATGAGGAGATCGGCGTGCCGCCGGAGGCCGTGGAGGTGCTGGGGATGCTCGACGATTTTCCGACCATCACCGGCTTTGCAGTCACGCCCGTTGTTGGCGTTATCCCCCACCCTTTTCCATATCAACTGAACGACCGCGAAGTGGAAGCGGTGGTCGAGGTGCCGCTTTCTTTTTTGCGCGATCCGGCCCACCTGCGCGTTGAACAGCGGGAGTATCAGGGCCGGATGTATGACGTGCACTTTTGGGACTATGGCCCTTACACCATCTGGGGAGCCACTGCCCGCATCCTCAAAAGCCTGCTCGATCTGATCCCACATTTGGCCTGACCGATTTTTGCAGGTCGGGGCCGAATCCTTGACCGGACGGGCAATCGGCGGTACAATGAAGGACGAGGAGGGGATCATGACGCTACAAACCACGACGAGCACCCTGGTTGAGGTCAAAGCCTACCTGGATGATCTGCTGCACGTGGTCGGCTTGAAGGAGGAGGGCAACGGCCTGGTGGTTGGTGGGCGGCCAACGGTCAGCAAGGTGGGGCTGGCCGTCAACTGCTCCTTTCAGGTCATCGAAGAGGCGGCCAGGCGCGGTTGTGATCTGCTCATCACCCACCATGCTGCCTGGCCGGATATAGACCGGCACCTGTCGGGGCAGAAATATGATCGCCTGCGGCAGCTTGGCATCAACTATTACGCTGCCCACGAGTGCCTGGACCTGATCCGCGATCTGGGCACAGCCGACGCCCTGGCCCGGGCGGTACGGGTTGCCGTCCAGGGCACCTTTGACCTGGGAGGCGAAGCCATTGCCGTCCACGGCCCGACCACCGGCCATTTCCTCGAGTTTGTGGTCCGCGTGGGCAACCAACTGGGCGTCGAGCCGCGCAAGTGGGAAAATACCGACAGCTTTGGCCACGTGTGCCTCATTCCCGGCTGGGGCGGCCGCACCGAGTGGATGGCCCAGGCCCAGGCGTTGGGCTGCGATACCTTTCTCACCGGCGAGGTGAGCATGTTCGGCATCCTCTTTGCCAAGGAGGCCGGGCTCAACCTGGTGGTGGCCGGACACTATGCCACCGAGGCCCCTGGCGTCATGGCCCTCAGTGCCCGCCTGGCCCGCGATCTGAAGCTGGAGGTGACCTTTATCCCGGAGGAGATTGTCGAGGCAAAGGGGTAGAGGGGATTGGATTTGGGTATGACCAACCGCGAGATCGCCGCTATTTTCCAACGCATCGGCGATATGCTGGATATCCTGGGCGAGAACCGTTTCAAGGTGCTGGCCTACCGCCGCGCTGCCGAAAATATCCTCCATCTGGGGCAGGACATCCGCACCTATTGGCAGGCCGGAACGCTGCAAGAGATTCCCGGCATTGGGCCGGCCATCGAGGAAAAGATTGACGAGCTGCTGACCACCGGCCGGCTGGAGTATTATGAGCGCCTGGAGGATCAGGTGCCGGCCGGCGTCGTCTCGCTGCTGGCGATTCCCGACGTGGGGCCCAAGACGGCCAAGCTGCTGTGGGAGCGTCTCGGCTTGCAAAGCGTGGCCGAAGTCGAGGAGGCGGCGCGGGCCGGAAAGCTACGCACATTGCCGGGGCTGGGGGCCAAATCGGAGGCCAAGATCCTGGCCGGCATCGAATCGCTCCACCGCCGCAGCGACCGCATCCCGCTGGGCACCGCCTGGCCGGTGGCCGCCGATCTGCTGGATGGGTTAAAAGCCCACTGCCCAGAGGTGCTGGAAGCGGCCGTTGCCGGCAGCCTGCGGCGGATGCGATCCACCATCGGCGACATTGACCTGTTGGCTGCCTCTGACGCGCCGGCGGCGGTGATGCGGACCTTCAGCGGCCATCCCCGCGTGGCCGAGGTGCTGCTCAGCGGCCCGACCAAAACCAGCGTCCGGCTGCACAACGGCCTCCAGGCCGACCTGCGGGTGCTGGAGCCCCGGCGCTGGGGCGCGGCGCTGCAATATTTCACCGGCAGCCAGGCCCACAATATCCGCTTGCGCGAGGTCGCCCAGAAACAGGGCCTCAGCCTGAGCGAGTATGGCTTTAAGCGCCAAGATGGCAGCGAGATCTTGTGCCGGACGGAAGAAGAGGTATACGAGACCCTCGGCCTGCCCTGGATCCCGCCTGAGCTGCGCGAGGACCGGGGGGAGATCCAGGCAGCCCTGGCCGGCAAGCTGCCCAACCTGGTCACCTGGGACGACATCCTCGGCGACCTGCATGTCCACACCGACTGGAGTGATGGGACCGGCACGCTGGCCGAAATGGCCGAGGCGGCGCGGGCCAGAGGCTACCGCTACCTGGTGATCTCGGACCACACCCACAGTCTGGGCGTGGCGCACGGCCTGACCCCGGAGCGGCTGCGCGAGCAAAGAGCCGCAATTGCCGCTCTGAATCGGCAGGGGGAGGAGTTGACCCTGCTCCAGGGCTGCGAGCTAGAGATCAAGGCCGATGGCAGCCTGGACCTGCCCGATGAGGTGCTGGCGGAGCTGGACTTTGTGATCGCCTCGGTGCATACCTCGCTGCGGCAGGACCCGGCGCAGATCACGGCGCGGGTGATGAGCGCCATGCACAACCCCTACGTAGATGTGATCGGCCACCCGTCGGGGCGCATCCTGGGCCAGCGGGAAGAGAGCGCCGTGGACCTGGATGCCGTCCTGCGCACCGCCGCTGAAACCGGCACCGCGCTGGAGGTCAACAGCACGCCCAACCGCCTTGACCTGGACGACGTCCATGTGCGGCGGGCGGTCGAGATGGGCGTCAAACTGGCCATCAACAGCGACGCCCACCATCCTGATGGGCTCGATAGCCTGCCCTTCGGCCTGGCGACGGCCCGGCGCGGCTGGGCAACGCCGGCCGATCTGCTCAACACCATGACCCTGGACCAGCTCCGTGCCTGGCGAGAGGCACGGATCGCGCGTCGGACAGGTCAAGATCGTCAAACCATACCGAGAAACTGAAGGAGGAAATGCGACCATGACGCAATATGACGCCGGACCTGGCGAATGGAGTGACCGCCCTTGGGAATCGCCCAACAAGAAACCCAAGCCCCATGCCCGGCGGCGACGGGTGGCCCTGCCGCCTTGGGCCTTGCTGGCCATTCTGGTCGGGATCATCATTGTCCTGTGCGTGGGGTTGGTCTTGATCGTCAAGGCCATCAAGGGCAGCAGCAAAGGGACGCCGACCCCGACCGTTACGGTTACGCGGCAAGCCTCGCCCACCGTCACCCGGATGCCAACGGCTGCCTTGAACCAGACGCCGACGGCGACGGTGGCGTTGCCCATTGCCGGCACGGCTGAACCGACGCCCTCTACCGAGATTGAGGTGGGGGCGATGGTCATAGTTCAGGGCACCAAGGAAGCCGGATTGAACCTGCGTCAGCAACCGACAACCTACGCTCGGGTGGAGGCCATTGTCAAAGAGGGGACTACCCTTTTTGTGCTGGAGGGTCCCGTAGAGGCCGATGGCTATGTGTGGTGGAAACTCCGCTCCCCCGATGGTCAGGAAGGCTGGGCAGCGGCCAACTGGCTGGTGCTCAAACTGAAGCAGAATTAGCCGGGTTGCCTTTTGGCGATGAGCTTGGCTATGTTAGATTTTGCTAAAGACGGCCCTCACCCCCGCCCTCCGCTCCGCGTTGGGCACCCCCTCTCCCAAGTTTGGGAGAGGGGGCCGGGGGGTGAGGGCTTGCTACTGACCAATCTAGCATTGTCGAGTTAGTTATGCACTGTTGAGGTGACGAATCTGTGGACCTAGGGCAACGGGGCATCATGATCCTCATCAAGGGACTGCGCATCCTGTGGCAGCGGCTCATCGGCCAGGGCTGGCGTGTAACGGCGCTGTGGGCTGCCGACCACGCTGCCCGGATTTTCAGCGGTGCGCCTATTCGCCGCGTCAGCCAGATCACGCCTCAATTGCACGTCGGTGGGCAGTATCGGCGGCGTGGCTGGCCGACCTTGGCAGCACGGGGCATCACCGCCGTGGTCAACCTGCGCGTCGAGTTCGACGACAACGAGCACGGCATCGCTCCATCGCGCTATCTCTACCTGCCGACTACTGACGACGACGCTCCGACGCTGGAGCAGCTGCGTCGCGGTGCTGCCTTCATCGCCGAGGAGATCGCCCGTGGGGGCGGGGTGTATATCCATTGCAAGTCGGGTGTGGGCCGGGCCGCAACGATGGCGGCAGCCTACCTGGTCAGCACCGGGCTGACGGCCGATCAGGCCTGGAGGCGCATCCGCGAGGTCCGCCCCTTCATCCGCCCCACGGCGGTACAGCTACAACAGATCGAACGATTGGCTGCCGATGAATAAATCTGAAAGGAGCAGAATAAAATGAAAGCAGAAGAATTGGTTAAAAAGTTGCGCTGGTTGGGCCACGATAGCTTTCGTTTGGAGGGGCCGCCGGTCATTTACTTTGATCCGTGGCAGCTAAAGGGCAAGCTGCCGACCGCCGACCTGGTGCTGGTCAGCCACGAGCATTACGATCACTGTTCCCCTGACGATGTAAAGAAGGTCAGTGGGCCCCAGACGGTGGTGGTGGCCGGCGGTAGCGCGGCGCAAAAGCTCAAGGGGGCGCGGGCCGTCCGCCCCGGCGACCGCCTGACCGCTGCTGGCGTCGAAATCGAAGCGGTGCATGCCTACAACCTCAACAAATTCCGCGAACCGGGCGTGCCCTTCCATCCCCGCGATGCCGGGCACGTGGGCTATGTGGTTACCGTGGATGGTGTGCGGCTCTACTTTGCCGGTGATACCGATTCTATCCCAGAGATGGCCGAGATCGCCTGTGATGTGGCGCTGCTGCCGGTGAGCGGTACCTATGTTATGACCGTTGAGGAGGCTGTCGAGGCAGCCCGCACCCTCAAGCCCCAGATTGTAGTGCCGATGCACTATGGTTCTGGCATCGGTACGGCCGACGATGGTGCCCGTTTCAGCTCCCTGTACGGGGGTCCGACCGTTGTACTGGAGGTCGAGTGACAGCCTTGGGCGATATAGAGCTGCCGCGTTGGCTGGCCTGGGCGCGGGAGATCCAGGCCCTGAGCCAGACCGGCCTGACCTACAGCCTCAACGAGTACGAAGTGCAGCGCTACCGCCGCCTGAGCGAGATCGCTGCCGAGATTGTCCGTGAACACACCCGGCTGGAACCGCAGCCGGTGCTCGACGGCTTTTTATCACAACTTGGGTACGCCACTCCCAAGGTGGATGTACGGGGGGCGGTGGTCCGTGACAACACCATCTTGCTGGTGCAGGAACGCAACGACGGGCGGTGGGCCATGCCGGGCGGCTGGGCTGAAGTGGGAGAGCGGCCCTCAGAGATGGTGGTACGTGAGGTATGGGAGGAGAGCGGCTTTCGCGTCGTGCCCCGCAAGGTGATCGGCGTGTTTGACGCCAATCGTGATGGCCGGCCACTAGAGTTCTACCACGCTTACAAGGTCGTCTTTTTGTGTGACATCATCGGCGGCCAGGCGTGCCCCAGCCACGAGACGCTGGCCGTCGAGTTCTTTCCCTTTGACGACCTGCCGCCGCTCTCCTCCAACCGGACCCACGATCGGCATCTGGCCGAGGTGTTGGCTCACCTGCGAGACCCCAACCGGCCGACGGCCTTTGACTGAGCAGGGGAGACCCAGGCGGTCGCCGGCGTGTCTTGACCGCCTGGGCCGTGGCCGAGAGCCTGCTACCGGGCTATCTGCGCCATTGGCCCATCCGCCTGCTGGGAATGTCGAGCGTGCTTGCCTTGCTGGGTGCGCTGCTCAGCGCGCTGGCCGTGGTCTGGCCGCGCCGCATGGAGGTGGACGCCGCCCGGCCCGACAGCCAGGCCCGGGCCTTTGCCGGCCTGCTGGACAGGAAAGCAGACTGGCTGAAGGCGGCGGAGATCATCTTCGGGCTGGGGGTGGGGCTGCTGGGCCTGACCTTGATCGTCGTGCTGTTTGCCGTCTGAGCGCCAGAGCAGGCTGCTGTCGCGCCACTTTGGACTCGGGAAGGAGCGTGGCAATTCGGCTCACAGTGCGCAGCGAGGAGGAGGCCCCATAGGCGCGAACTTGACTGGCGATTGAAACCGCGCCTGGAAGGGCCTCCGGCCGGCTGGCGTCTACGCAGGCAGACGCCTGACTGAAAGCCTCCAAGGTGCGACTTGCAGCTCAAGTTCTTTTGACAACTGCATGAAGCAGCCATGCGCTGCGATAGCGGCGACGGGAGAAAAAGGTATGATCGAGGTCAAGGGATTGGTCAAAAAGTACGGCGACCGGGTCGCAGTCAACGAGGTGAGTTTCTGCGTCCAGGAAGGGGAAATCTTTGGCCTGCTGGGACCCAACGGAGCAGGCAAGACGACGACCATCTCTATCCTGGCCACGCTGCTCCCCCCGGATGAGGGACAGGTAACCATCGGCGGATATGACCTGGTGCGAAAGACAAATCAGATCAAGCCGCTGATCGGCTTCGTCCCCCAGGAACTGGCCCTCTACCCGACCCTCAGCGCCTGGGACAATCTGGCCTTCTTTGGCCGCATCTACGGCCTGCGGGGGACGGCGCTCAAGGAACGCATCGCCGCTGTGCTGGACCTGGTGGGGCTGCGGGACCGCGCCGGAGACGCCGTGCACACCTTCTCCGGCGGGATGAAGCGCCGTCTGAATATCGCCGCCGGCCTGATCCACGGGCCACGCGTCATCTTCCTGGACGAGCCTACCGTGGGGGTGGACCCCCAATCGCGCAACTTTATCTTTGAGCATGTCGAACGGTTGAAAGCCGAGGGGATGACCATCCTTTACACCACCCACTACATGGAGGAGGCCGAGCGCCTGTGTGACCGGGTGGCAATTATGGACGAGGGGCGCATCCTGGCCCTGGACACAACCAAGGGGCTGATCGGCCTGCTGGGCGGCGGGGTTATCCACGTGGGACTGGCGGCGGATGCCATCGAGACGTTATCCCCGCTCATCCGCGCTCTGCCTCATGTGCAGGCCGTTTCCTCTCAGGATGGGCGGCTGAAAATCGAAGCCAGGGAAGCTCGCGTCGCCCTGCTGGAGTTGATCGAGCTGTGTAACGCCCGGGATGTGCCTGTTCTCTCCCTGGAGGTGCTGGAGCCGAACCTGGAGAGCGTCTTTTTGCACCTGACGGGCAAGCGATTGCGCGATTAAGAGGTGTGGTATGCTGAATCAGATTCTGGCCTCAGCCTGGAAAGACCTCAAAATTTTCTTCAAAGACCCAGGGGCAGTAGCGTTGATCTTCCTCCAGCCCTTTATGTTCATCGTGGTGATGAGTTATGCCCTGGGCGGCCTGTTCGAGCCCGGCGAGGACCAGATTCGACTTCTGGCCGTCAACCAGGACCGGGGGACACAGGCAGCAGTCATCCTCCAACAACTGGACAACATGGAGGCCTTTCAGGTGGAAACCGCCTGGGAAGGCCAACCTTTGACCCGGGAGATGGCAGAGAAGCTGATCGTCAAGGAAAAACGCAACCTGGCCCTGGTTTTTCCGCCCGACTTTTCCGAGGTTCTAGAACAGGACCCGGCCGCAGCAGAACGACAGGCTACCAGGGTATTGGTCATCGTGGACCCGGCCACCTCCAGCCAGTTCGTCGAGCCGGTCCTGGGAACCCTCCAGGGCATCATCGAGCGAAGCACTTATACAGCGATGGTCCCGAAAGGGCTGGACTATCTCTTCGAGCAACTGGCCCCTCAGGCCCCCGCCGAGCAGCGCGAGGTGTTCAAAGGCCGGGCCCAAGAGGCCATGTCTGGCGGTCTGTTGGGCGGAAGGGACCCGGTCGTCACCGTAGAGCGAACGACTCCGGCGGGGATGCAGGTGGAAAAGTACCCGGACAGCTTCCAGCAGAACGTCCCCGGCTACACCATCTATGGCATCTTTTGGATTGTGAGCCTGCTGGCCGGCTCGGTCCTGCAAGAACGGCGGGAGGGGACCTTCCGCCGGCTCCTGGTGGCCCCGATGAGCCGGGCGGTGATGCTGGCCGGGAAACTGGTGCCGTACTATATCATCAACCTGATCCAACTGGCCATCATGCTGGGGGCGTCCAGCCTGTTGTTCGGGATGAGCCTGGGCCATTCGCCGGCCGGCCTGGTGGCTGTGAGCCTGGCCGCAGCGGCTACGGCCACCGGACTGGGGGTGTTGATCTCGGCCCTGGCCCGCACCGAGGCCCAGGTGGGTGGCCTCACCATACTCTTGCTTCTGACCCTTTCTGCTCTGGGTGGCTGTTTCGTCCCCCGCTTTATCATGCCAGGCTGGCTAAGGGCAATCGGTCTCATAACGCCTCATGCCTGGGCGCTGGATGCCTATCAGGATTTGCTGGTGCGAGGGTACGGGCTGCTGGAAGTATTGCCCAAGGTGGGGGGCCTGGCCGCTTTTGCCGTGGCCTTCTTTGGCATCGGCGTGTGGCGGTTCCGCTTTGAATAGAGAGGCGGTTAGCAAAACCGCCCTACGGGGAGCATCTGCCGAGAGGCGATTTGCCCTTTTCGCCATCTTGGGGTAGAATCCAGCACCAGCCGGGCCACCAGGGAGAGGCCGGTTTTGGGGTCGTATCTGGCGCTCCCCCCAGGCGGTTAGCAAAATTGCCCTGTGGGCAAGTCCATCTTGAGCGGAAAAAACCATTTGCGGAGGTCGAATCTATGGCAGAACTGAGCAGACTAGAGCAAAATATGCTCTGGGGCGTAATTGCTGTGGCATTTATCAGCCTGTTGTATGCATACTGGCTGTGGCGCGACACCCTGCGGCGTGAAAAGGGCGGCCCGGAGATGCAACGGGTCTGGAACGCCATCAAGACAGGGGCCAACGCCTATCTGCAACGGCAGTTGCGGACGATCCTGCCCATCCTGGGGCTGCTGGCTGTGGTGCTATTCCTCAGCGTGTATGTGGTCAGGCCCAGCCGGGAAGCGCTGGTCATGTTCAACAACGACGTAAAGGCCGCTCAGCTCTGGATCGGCATCGGCCGGATGCTGGCCTTTATCGTGGGAGCTTCCTTTTCCACCCTGGTCGGGCAGTTGGGCATGCGCGTGGCTATCGAGGGCAATATCCGCGTAGCAGCCAAGGCCGAGGCGGAGGATTACAACGGTGCGCTGACGGTGGCCTACCGCGCCGGCACCTTCACCGGCATGTTGACCGACGGTCTGGGCCTGCTAGGAGGCACTATTATCTTTATGATCTTTGGCCGGGCCGCTCCCGATGCCCTGCTGGGCTTTGGCTTTGGCGGCACGCTGGTGGCGCTGTTCATGCGTATCGGCGGCGGCATCTATACCAAAGCAGCCGATGTGGGGGCCGACCTGGTGGGGAAGGTGGAACAGGGCCTGCCGGAGGACGACCCCCGCAACGCGGCGGTGGTGGCCGACCTGGTGGGCGACAATGTGGGCGACTGTGCCGGCATGGCCGCCGACATCTTTGAGAGCTATGAGGTAACCATTGTCTCGACCCTGATCCTGGGCCTGGTGTTGCTGCACGAGACGGGCAACACCTTCTGGATCGTCTATCCCCTCATCGTGCGGGCCATTGGCGTCATCTCCTCTATCCTGGGGACCTTTACCGTGCCCATCTGGGAGAATTTCCCGCTCAAATTCCTGCGGGCCAAAGATGCCGAGGAGGCGATGTTCCGCTCCTACGAGGTATCGTCGGTCAACACGGTGTTTTGGGCGTTCATGTTCTCGCTGTTTTATGCCGGGGAGTGGCAGTTGGCCCTGCTGAACGGCATCGGTGTGGGGCTGGCAGTGGTCTTTAACCCGCTGACCTCGCTGTTCACCTCGGCCAAACGGAAGCCGGTGCAAGAGATCGCCGCCTCGACGCAGACCGGTTCGGCGACGACGATCCTGTCGGGCCTGGCGGTGGGCATGGAAGCCAGCGTGTGGAGCCTGGTGGCCATCGTGGTCGCCCTGGGGGCTAGCTTTGTCGTCTTTCACAACCAGCCCCTCATTTACATGCTCTACGGCGTGGCTATGGTCGGCATCGGCATGTTGTCGCACACCGGCAACAACGTGGCCATGGACTCCTACGGTCCCATTTCCGACAACGCCAACGGCATCGGCGAGATGGCCGGTCTGAGCAAGAAGGCCTGGCATCTGCTGGCCGAGCTGGACGCAGTGGGCAATACCACCAAAGCGATCACCAAGCAGGTGGCCATCGCTTCGGCGGTCGTGGCCGCGACCTCTTTGTTCTTCTCCTTCGTGGCCGATGCGTTGACCCTCTCCCATCCCGATATGTCGGTGACGGAGCTGCTGAACCGGGGCATTCCGGTCTCGACACTCAACGGGACTATCGGTTTTCTGCTGGGCGGGGCGTTACCCTTCCTGTTTTCGGCCTTTTGCCTGCGCGCGGTGGCCCGGGGCGCCAATCTGGTAGTCCACGAGGTGCGCCGCCAGTTCAAGGTCCCCGGCGTTCTGGAGGGCACGGTGGCCCCAGATTACGGCAAGGTAGTGGGCATTACCACGGCAGCCGCCCAGAAAGAGCTGATCAGCCTGGTGGCGCTGTCGGTGAGCCTGCCGCTGTTGGTCGGCATTATCTTCCAGGTCGAGGCGCTGGGCACCTTCCTGGCCGGCGTCATCCTTTCCGGTCAGTTGCTGGCAGTCTTTATGGCTATCGCCGGCGGTGCGCTGGACAACGCGAAAAAGTATGTTGAGGACGGCCACTATGGCGGCAAGGGATCGCCGGCCCACAAGGCCGGCATCGAGGGGGATACCGTGGGCGACCCGCTCAAGGATACGGCCGGCCCGGCGCTGAACCCGATGATCAAGGTCGTCAACCTGGTCAGCCTGCTGGCCGCGCCGTTGATGGTCGAGGGCCAGGGCAAGGTGGGGATCTGGATCGCTCTGGTCATCCTGGCCACCTTGATCGTCTGGTCCATCTGGCAGAGCAAGCGGGTTGTCACCCAGGAGGAGATGGCCGGCGCCGGGTAAGCAACGGCGGGCGGCGGAGTTTCTGGATCACACAAGGGGTCTGAGGGGCATTCTCCTCAGACCCCTTGCTGTTGGCTTGTATATCGGAGCCGAACCTACTCAACCACGATCCGGTGGTAGCGTTTCTTTCCGGCGCGGAGCAGGATCGCTCCGTCCACCAGGTGAGCAGTGGTGATCAGGGCCTCTACGCTGGCGACCGGCTCGTTGTTGACATAGGCCCCTCCCTGCTGAATCAGGCGGCGGGCTTCGCTGCGAGAAGGGCACAGGCCGACGCGCTGAAACAGATCTGGGGCCAGAAGGCCGGCCTGGAGCTCGGCAACCTCGATCCGGGTGGAGGGCACGGCGTCGGTAGCAACCCCCGTGCCGAACAGGGCGCGCGACGCCTCTTGGGCCTGGCGGGCAGCCTCCTCGCCGTGGACCAGGCAGGTGACCTCCCAGGCCAGCACCTCTTTGGCCTGGCGGATCTGGGCGCCTTCCAGCCGGCCCAGCTCGCGCACCTGGTCCATCGGCAAAAAGGTAAAGAGGGCCAGGAAGCGTTCCACGTCGGCATCCTCGGTGTTGATCCAGAACTGGTAGAATTCGTAGGGTGAGAGCAGGTCGGGATCGAGCCAGACGGCCCCCCCAGCCGTTTTGCCCATCTTGGCCCCGGAGCTGGTGGCCAGCAGGGGGTAGGTCATGGCGTAGACCTGGACCCCCTCGGCGCGGCGGATCAGGTCCACACCGGCCAAGATATTGCCCCACTGATCGTTGCCGCCGGCCTGGAGCAAGCAGCCATAGTGGCGGTAGACATACAGGAAATCGTAGGCCTGGAGCAACTGATAGTTGAATTCGAGAAAGTTCAGCCCCCCCTCGCTCTCATAGCGCCGCCGGTACCCCTCCATTGCCAACATGCGGTTGACGCTGAAATGCCGGCCGACGTCGCGCAGGAACTCCAGGTAGTTGAGCGGCCGCAGCCAGTCGGCATTGTTGAGCAACAGCGCCCGCCCGGCAGAAAAGTCCAGGAATCTGCTCATCTGTTCCTTCAGCCGGGCCACATTGGCGTCAATCTGCTCCACACTGAGCAGTTTGCGCATCTCATCCTTGTCGGTAGGATCGCCGATCATGCCGGTGCCGCCCCCCATGATGGCGATGGGGCGATGGCCGTGGCGTTGCATGTGGGCCAGGGCCATGATCGGCACCAGGTGGCCCACGTGAAAGCTCTCGGCGCTGGGATCAAAGCCGATGTAGCAGGTAATGGGGCGCTCGACCGCAGCGCGGATGCCCTCCGCATCGGATACCTGCTCGATAAAGCCGCGTTCTTTCAGGACATCGTAGACGTTGGTGGCCATAGCTCTGAACTTCTCCTCCTCGCCGGCTGTACGCCTGACATCTGGCTATAGAAAACCGTCAGCCCGGCAAGACTGACGGTTGCCCAAACCTCCTGCTTTCCTTTCTCCCAGGCGAGCCTGCCGGTGGCCGGCAATGGGGCAGGGATTACCCCCTGCACCACCCCACCATGCAGCCCTGGCCCCCTGGGCTTCAGAGCGGGTGATGGGATTCGAACCCACGACAGCCTGCTTGGGAAGCAGGTACGCTACCGCTGCGTCACACCCGCAAGTGTATGTATGTAGTATGTATGTGCAGTTTTGTTTTCTAATACCAGGCTAAATTATACCACACCCTTCTTTTTGGTGCAACATCCCCTACCGGCGTGGCGGCCTTCCTGTCGGATGAAACAGGAGAGTTGTGGTATACTAGAGCCAGGGTGGAGGCAGCGATTTAGCTCATTTTTGCCTCTTGGCTGCCCCTTTCTGTTCCGTGGCAAGCTCGGTCCCCAGAATTTTAGCGATGAACTCGTCGGCTTTCTGGCCAGCGTTGGTCATGCGCAGGTGGACATAGCGGCGCAGCACAGTTTCCAGCCGGTCGCCCAGGACGGAGGCTGCGATGCTAAAGTTCTGGGTGGCCTCAATGTACTCGGTGGCCCAGATGTCGCGGATCATGTGGATGTTGGTCAGGCGCCCGGTGTGCTCGTAGATGGCCTTTCTGACCTGGGCGTTGATGGCATTTTGCGAGAGGGGCTTGCCTTTGCGTGACAGGAAAATGTTGAGCACCGGTCGCCATTCCTTCAGGAACGTTTCCAGGTCGTCCACCAGGTCTACCGGAAACGAGATGCGGTAGATGTTCTCCTGCTCCTGGCGACGTCCCACTTTGAGCTCATCGCCCTGGAACTCCATCATCCAGCCGGTCGGCAGGTGGTACAGGTTGCGTCCCAGCCGCATCTCGCGGAGGTTACGATTGCGCAGCGGCCGCCGCACCAGCAGGCGAATGAGCAAACTGCGTTGAGCCGCCAGCGCAGCAAAGACCGAGTCGGGCTCGTCGCCGGTGGGGTATTCGGCCTTGCCGATGGCTTCCAGGGTGATCAAAGAGACCCATCGCTCGCGTTTGTCTCGCACCGGTTTAGGATTCATCTCGGACTTGAGGCTGCCCATCCCGTCCAGGATTTCTCCGTCTACTTTGAGATAGTGGCGGGCCACGGCTATGAAGGTTCCAAGGGTTTTCTTGATGTAGCGGGATGGGCCGTTCGCTCGTTCCGTCGCGTGCCAGGTGGCGTAAGCGCGGAGAAGTTCCACGTTGCAGATGTCCATAAGACGCAGCGAATCCTGGGCTTTGCCGTAGACGTTCACCAGGAAGCCAAAGTAAGACTCGAACTCGATGACCGTTTTGGCAAAAGTGGTAGGGCGTTGTTGCCTTTGCCACGAACGGCCGGGCACGAGATCGGCGGTGCGCCAGGTTTCATAGGCATCGAACTCGGCCTGGAGTGTCGTTGGCCATTGCCCTCGGGCCAGGCGGTAGGGATCGGCGCTCAAGGGCCGGGCCTTGGGACGTTGGTTGTAGTCGAATTTCTGTTCCATCTCCGTGTTTCCCTCTCTTGCGTCTTGGTTCTTGTGTCTGTGGGTAGGCAATCATAGCATAAACGGCGAAGAGAGGGCAAATAATGTTTCCCAGGAAACACTGCGCTTGAAAAAAGGCCCTATAGGGCCTTGGGCCATTAGGCCCTGCACCCCCTACCTAGGCCCTATTAGGCCCCCCATGTCTTGGGCCTTATAGGGCCTTGCCTCTCCATTGCTTACGGCATGGCTTGGGCTGCGCTCGTCCGGGTTGGTCCTTTGCCTTTCATGGTCCGCCGGCGGTCCACCGGGGCAACCCTCGGAACATCGTGGACGGGCGGTGAAGGAGGCTGCCGAAAGCTCGCAAAGGTTGCCCTGGTTGTTCAGGTGCTGTCTACAATGTTTTGTCTGGGCCTCAACGCTGATCCCGGCTCCGGCGTTGACCTGCAAGGCACTGCGGCGGTGACGACGACGGCGCGCGTCGCTCAAGCAATGGAAGGCGATGGAAAGCAGGGGCGGCATCAGGCCGCCCCCTTCAATGAAAGGCGATGGAAACCCTGATCCTCCCGTTGTGGGGGGCGGCGTCAGGCCGCCCCCTTCAATGAAAGGCGATGGAAGCCCTGATCCTCCCATTGTGAGGGGCGGCGTCAGGCCGCCCCCTTCAATGGAAAGCAAGGGAAGCCCCGGTCCTCCCATTGTGAGGGGCGGCGTCAGGCCGCCCCCGCGCGGCGTCAAGCCGCGCTGGGGCGTCAGGCCCCATGTGGGCATCAGGCGCCCACACCCTGGCGGGGCCTCAAGCCTCCGCTGGGGTGTGGGCGCCAGGCCCACAGAACCGGCCTCAGGCCGGTCGTTGTGCCCAAAACCAGGACGCCCCACAGGCTCCATCGTCGGGTATTGCCCGAATATCCAGGCTCTTCTCCTGGCGAATTGCGCTGATGCGATCAAACGTTCGGGTGAGATACTCCAGGTCCGTGGCCCAGATCGGGACTCCTGCCGGCAATGCAATCCGAATGCGCTCCAGAAGGCGCTGCCGTGCATTCCCGGTGTTCGTTACCACCGCTACCGCCCCTTGATATGCCACCTGGCGCCGCCAACGTTGCAACTCATCCTCAGTCTCAGACCGGCGGTGTTCAGACCGTTCACACTCCACATACAACCGCCCCCCTGCCCACTCAATGTACAGGTCCGGAGCCGTGCCGGGCATCGGCAGCGGCGGACAGATCAGGGTCCGACCGTCGGTCAGGTATTGTTCGGCGTAGAATGCCGCGGCCATCACCAGGCCAGCATGGTGTTTCTGCACTTCGCCCTGATGCAACCGCCGCAATCGCTCCCACTCGCTCTCTACCGGACCATCGGCGTCGAATGCCCTGCGGTACACGGTTCGACCGGCTTCGCTCAGGGCGTAGAAGACGAGATGCAGGCGAGTTACCTGCACCGCCTCTCGCTCCAAGAGCGGCGGCCTGGACGACTGCTTTTCACTGCCGTCCAGGTAGGCAAAATGTCGTTTCACGTTGCCCGATGTAGACTGGGCACGACCCCCTTTTTCGCGGATGTATTCCGCGAGGGCACTCGTCAACCTCGTTCGCAGCGACCAGCCCAGGGAGCCTATCAACCAGATGATGTAAGCATCGTGCTCTCCCCGCAACGGCGGTGGCCACTTTTTCCGAGAGCCATCAAACGGCGTGGGGTGCCTGATGCCCAGGGCGGGACCAGCTACGACAGAGAGAGGGGGAAAAGGGGTAGGAGCAGCAACAACGGCAGAGGGAGCAGCAACAGCGGCAGAGGGAGCAGCAACGGTAGGACCAGCTACAACGGCAGAGGGAGCAGCAACAACGGCAGAGGGAGCAACAACGACAGAGGGACCAGCAACAACGGCAGAGGCAGGGGCAGGGGCAGGAGAGGTAGGACCAGAATCTCCGAGAAAACGCACCAACCGCTCACGCAGCGCCGCGACCTCCTGGGCAAGAGCCTCGGCCCGGGTGCGCTCAGCCTCGGCGAGTTTTTGCTGTTCGCCCAGCTCGCGCATGAGCCTCTGCTTCTGCTCGTCCAGTTCTGCTACTCGCGCTTCCAATGCCCTGGCTGCGTCATAGGAGTACCCCCATAGCCTGGACCGGCTCATCCGGCTCTGGGCCTCCCGGAAAAATTTGTCATATTCCTGCGGGGTGAAGGGTTCCTTTCGCTGGACAACCATGTCGTCCAGCCTTTCCGCGTCAATCCACTGTGCAAGCCTGCGGACCAGGTCCCGCCACTCGCCAAGCTGCTGCTCCGCAGCCTGGCGCAGCAACTTCTCGCTCTCATAAACATCGCGCAGCATGTTCTCAGCAATCTGCTGCGCTGTCAGTCCCCCGGACACAACGCCTCCCGGGAAGAACGGGCCACGTCCAGAGCCGACCGCAGGCCCAGCCGCGTTTCGGGTGTCACCCGGTTGACGTACACCCCTGCCGCCGTCAGTGCATCGCGCATTTGGCGCGACGCGGCCAGGAGATCGTCACGCAAGGCTAACGCCTCGACCGGTGCATCTTGGACCTGTCGTTCCAGGTCGTCGAGATTTGCCCAGGCGCTGCGCAGGGCCGGGCCGTAGACCAGGGCATTTGGATCATCGCGGTCAAATACCTCGGCGGCCAGGCTTTCGGCTTTGCCCAAATCTCTGCACCACCCCGCCAACCGGTTCTGGTAGCGGTATAGCTCGTAGCGCGACCAGGTGAGGAGCAGCGGACGGTTGCCGTCAAAGACTGTATAAGTCGCGCCCAGGATCCCGACAAGGACAAAAGTTGCGGCCAGGCCGATGCCCAGAATGACGAACCGACTTTTTACATTCAACTCGATTTCCACTTTTCCTCCTTTGAACCTGAGCGTGAACGCAGTTGCTCTACCGCCCGCATCCGCACATCATCGGACAGCAAAAAGCTCACCCGGTGGGCGTGGACCTCGGCCTTCTGCTCCCTCATGCGGAGTTGCCCCTGAGCAATAGCTTCAGGCGCGACATCCCCGCAGGCTGTCAAGAAAGCCTGGACCTCATCTACCGTGCTCCCCTGTACCATGACCGGGATATGGTCCCTGGACCCGTTTCTGCCGTTCTCGACTTCAAACACCAGCCGGGCCAGGGGCGGACGCCCCTGACCATTGGGGGCCGGGATGCTATAGACGCGGGCCTTGACGATGTGCCCCTGCACGACAACAAAAGTGCTGCTCATGGTTTGGACCTTCTAACGGCGGATACATCGGTCAGGCCCAGCAGGTAATCGGCGCTGGTGCCCAGCACCCGGGCCAGGGCGATCACGGTCGTGGCCATGATTTGAGAGTCCCCAAGCCTCTCAATTCGATAGATGGTGCGAACCGACAGCCCGGCTGCCCTGGCGCATTGGGCTTGTGTCATCCCCGCTCTCCGCCTGAGCAGCAGGACTCGTTCTCCGCGAATCCCAGCATTCAGTGACATTTGTTACCCCTTTGCGACATGGATTGCGGGTTATATTATAAAGCAGGGTTTGCCTGTTGTAAAGGTGTCAAAATCTATACCTTTGGGCAGCGTTTTTAATCCCGATGATTTTCGTTTGGTGGTAGAGCGCATCCGCAGCGTGTTGCAGGAGGGAACGTTCCAACGGCCATTGCCCCAGCTCGAACCGACATGGCAGGGTGAAGAGCTGCTGGCCAAAGGGCGGCCTCTGCCCGATTTCCAGCGGTTCCACGTCGAAATGGACAAGGCCCGGAAGCTGAATACCGACATGTACTTTAACTTTCTGTGCCTGAGCGAAGAGATTGGCGAGCTGGGCAGGGAATTGGCCGGGTTGTGGCTGGAAGAACAGATGCAGCTAGCCCAGGGGCAGCCGGTTCAACAGGCACGGCAGGCAGCTTTGAGCCAGAGGAGACATCAGGTCGAATCGGAGTTGGCCGATTGTATGGCCTATCTGCTAAAGCTGGCCAACTATGCCGGGGTGGACCTTGAGACAGCATACCTGGAAAAGATGAAGCAACGAAATCAGCAGTAGTCATTGTTAACCGCAGTAGTCCGTTACAAGTAAAATCCCTGCACATTGAGCAAGAATTTTCACCGCAAAGACGCGAAGGACGCCAAGTTCTTTCTGTTCTTCTTTGCCTTCTTTGCGCCTTCGCGGTTCCAAAATCGCCTGTTTGGTTCCGGCTTGTCCGGGGTAGGCGCTTAGTTTCGGTTTTTCGCGGGCGAGCAGGCCGTCCCCTTCCTCCCTTTTGGACAGTCTGGGCCCGAAAGGCCAAACTTCAGGGAAGGGGAGGGCTGGGGTGGGAATGGGGAAGGTAGGCACCGCACGGTCAATCTAACAATGTCAAGATACAATCTGGCCATATCACTTATCATGGAACCACTACCACCGGGAAGATGATCGCACCACGCTGGTAGTGCAATCCTCTGAATTGCGCCCAGGTCGTTTGGAAATGCCCGCTAACCTACACGCAAATAGGGCGAAGCTGTTAAAAACCGGCCCCAGAACCTTTACCAAACCTTAACGAGTCGTTAAAGGGCTGTTAACCCCGGCTTAATATTCCGACCTTATAGTGGGGGCGAAATCAGGGCGATCCTGAGGGGGCAAAAGAGGGTATTCGGGCTCGTTGCTCCCGTTCACAGGGGCCCAACCGCCCCGAGGACGGGGCTCGGAGCAAAGAACTCCTCTCTATCGAGGTTGAAAGAGGATATTTTCAGATGGTAGTAAGAGGTGCGGGGCTTGCCGTTGGCCTCTGTTCTCCCACCTTGGCGCGACAGGAGGGCCAGGTAGTCAGAGAGCGGTGGCCATCCTACGCGCATCGGCGTCTGACGGGAGTGTTCGAGAGGGCCTTGGAGGTGCCCTTTGATCGTTCCTCCCGTTTTGTTTTCTTGAGCGACTGCCACCGGGGCGATGGCAGCCGGGCAGATGCCTTCATCCGCAATCAAGAGCTGTTCCTCCATATCCTGGGGCACTACTACGAGCAGGGCTATATCTACGTTGAGGTTGGCGATGGCGACGAGATGTGGAAAAGTTGGCGTTTTGAGGACATTCGCCATACTCATGAGCCGGTATTCGATTTGCTACACCGCTTTGACTGCCAGGGTCGCTTGCACCTTATCCTTGGCAATCACGACCTGCGCCATGGGCGGCAAGAGGTGATAGACAAAGACGGCATCATCGCCCATGAGGGGCTGATCTTGCGTCACACCCGGACTGGCCAGCGGCTTTTTGTCGTCCACGGCCACCAAGTCGATTTCAAGAGCGATTACCTGGGCCGGATAAGCCGGCTGGCCGTTGGCTACGTCTGGCGGCGGCTGCAGCTTCTGGGCCTGGTAGAGGCGACAAGTCCGATGAGCTATATCTGGAAGCTGAAGCGGATGGAACGGGCCCTCATGAGCTGGGCCGAGGCGCATCGCCAGGTCGTTATCTGCGGCCACACCCACCGGCCCAAATCAGCAGTTCACGGCCAAGCGCCCTACTTTAACGCCGGAAGCTGTGTGTTTCCCGGCTGCATCACCGGCCTTGAGTTGGAAAACGATGAGATCGGCCTGGTCAGCTGGTGTGTTCGGGGCAGTGCACGACCTGGCCGGGCGCTGCGCCTCGAACGCCAGGTGGTAGCCCCGCCCCGCAAACTGTGTACACTTGCCTGAAGGAGAAAAGGTGCGGGTTCGTAAACTGGATACCGAAAACCGAGAGGACATCCGCCGCTTCATCCAATTTCCATTCAAATTGTACCGTTTCTGCGCCAAGTGGGTGCCGCCATTGCTTTCTGGCCTGCGGGCCGACCTGGACAGGCGCCGGCATCCCTTCTATCGCCATTCCACAGCCGACTTTTTTCTGGCCGAGAGCGAGGGTCAAACGTTGGGGCGCGTTGCGGTGATGTACAATCACAACTATAACGCCTATCAGCATAGCAACAGCGCCTTTTTCGGCTATTTTGAGGTAGTGCAGGATGTTCAGGTGGCCTGCGCCCTGTTCGCGGCCGCTTTGGACTGGGCCCGGGCCCAGGGCGCGACCAGCATCGTCGGCCCTAAAGGCCTGATCGGCTCCGATGGCGGTGGTGTGTTGGTGGATGGCTTTGAGCATCGCCCTGTGGCAGGCAGCAGCTACAACTTTCCTTATTACGACACCTTGCTCAAAGAAGCAGGTTTTGAGAAGGATCGGGATTTCCTCTCAGCACGCGTGGACCGCAATCAAAATGTGCCGGAGCGTTTCTACGAAACAGCCGAACGGGTCCGCAAGCGGCGCGGGCTTCAGGTTTTGAGCTTTCGCTCAAGGCGGGAGATCTATCCCTGGGTGCGGCGTGCCATCGAAGCCCACGGTCGGGCCTTTAGCCGCAACTACACCTATTATCCCCCTACCCCGGAGGAGGCAACTTGGGTCGTCAACGCCCTGTGGCGCATCGCCGACCCCCGGCTAATCAAGCTGGTATTGAAGGGGGACGAGATCGTCGGCCTTGTCCTGGGCCTGCCGGATGTGGCCGCCGGCTTGCAGCGAGCTGGGGGCCGCCTCTGGCCTCTGGGCTGGTTTCACATCTTGCACGAGCGGCAACGCACCGAGACCGCCCTCCTGCCGGCTTTGGGTTTCCTGCCCACTTATCAGGGGCTGGGCGGCAATGCGGTGCTGTACACCGAGCTGGCCAAGACCCTCCTCTCGTCCCATTACCGCTATGCTGAGTTTGTCCAGGTGGATGAGAGGAACTGGAGCAGCATCCGGGAGATCAGCATCTTTGACACACATTGGTACAAGACCCATCGGCTATACCGGCAGGCGGTGTAAGAGGGGAGGGACAATGGCAGCCAATGCTACCAGGGGCAAAATCCTGTTCATCGGCGGCTCGTTGAATCAGACGACCATCGCCCACGCCGTGGCACAGCACCTGGAGGCCGACCACGACTGCTTTTTCACCCCCTTTTATTGCGATGCGGGATTGCTCAAACTGGCCGAGAGGAAAGGCTGGCTGGATTTTACCGTCATGGGTGGCAAGCCTCGCCTCCAAACCGACGCTTATCTGCGCGACCATAACCTGGCGGTAGACCACGGCGGCCGGTCCCACGACTACGATTTGGTTGTGACCCTGAGCGACCTGGTCATCCAGCAAAACATCCGCGGCAAAAAGATTGTACTCATTCAAGAGGGCATGACCGACCGCGAGACGCCGCTCTATTATCTGACTAAATGGCTGCGGTTGCCCCGCTATCTGGCCAGCACCGCTGCCGCCGGTCTGTCGGATGCCTATGATGTCTTTTGCGTCGCTTCGGAAGGCTACCGCGATCTGTTTATCCGCAAGGGAGTCAACCCCGCTAAACTGGTTGTTACCGGCATCCCTAACTTTGACAACGCGGCCAGCTACCTGGACAATAGCTTTCCGCACCGGGGGTATGTGTTGGTCGCCACCTCCGATATGCGTGAGACGTTCAAATACGATAACCGCAAGCGCTTCATCCGCCATGCGCTCCAGATCGCTGCCGGGCGTCCCCTCATCTTCAAATTGCACCCCAACGAAAACGTCGAACGGGCAACCCGCGAGATCCGCGAGCTGGCACCTCAGGCCCTGATCTATGAGGATGGCAACATCAACCACATGATCGCCAACTGTGAGGTGCTGATCACCCAGTATTCGTCGGTGGCCTATATCGGCCTGGCACTGGGTAAAGAGGTGCACTCTTACTTTGACATAGAGGAGCTGCGCCGGCTGCTGCCCATCCAGAACGGCGGCACCTCGGCCTGGAACATCGCCCAGGTCTGCCGCGCCGTGCTGGCCGCAGAGCGGGTCCGGCAACCGACGCCACCCCGCGTCATGCAGAGGAGGCTGGCATGGAACCGAGGCTAAAGATCGTCACCATTATCCAGGCCCGCACCGGGTCGTCGCGGTTGCCTGGCAAGGTGCTGCGCCCTTTGTTAGGCAAACCGCTGCTGGTCCGCCTGGTGGAGCGGGTGCAGGCAGCGCGGCTGGTCGGCACGGTCGTAGTGGCGACGACCAAGCGGCGCGAAGATGACTTGATCGCGGCGATCTGTCGCAGCATGGGGTGGCCTTGCTATCGCGGCCATGCCACCGACCTGCTGGACCGCCACTACCGGGCCGGTCGGCTGTTCGGCGCCGAGGCTGTGGTCAAGATCCCGTCTGATGTGCCCCTGATCGATCCCCGGATCATTGACCGGGTGTTGGGCACCTTCCTGGAAAGCCCGAAGGCCTATGATTATGTCAGCAATTTGCACCCGCCGACCTACCCCGACGGCAACGATGTAGAAGTGATCGCTATGGCAGCGTTGGAAACGGCCTGGCGTGAGGCCAGGCGCGGGTTTGAGCGCGAACACACTACTCCCTATCTGTGGGAGAACCCCGACCGTTTCCGTATCCACAATGTTGCCTGGGAGATGGGGTTGGACTACTCGATGACCCACCGCTGGACTGTTGACTATGAAGAAGACTACCAGTTTGTCCGGGCGGTGTACGAGGCGCTCTATCCGATTTCACCAAAATTCAGCATGGAGGAAATCCTGACGCTGCTCTACCTTCGCCCCGACATTGCCGCCTTGAATGCCAAATATGCCGGCGTGAACTGGTATCGGCACCATCTGGGCGAGCTGAAAACCATCTCACCTCAACAAACAAAGATGGAGCCTGTGCATGCCTGTTGAAATCTGTTCGTGCCTCATCCCCTTTCACAACGAGCGAGATAGAATCCTTTCAGTCCTGACCGTCGCCCGCAAGGTACGGGGCCTAGGGCCCATCATCTGCGTGGACGATGGTTCCAGCGACGGCGGCGCATCGCTGATAAAAGCCCATTTCCCGGATGTGGAGGTCTTGCGGCTGAGGCAGAATCAAGGCAAGGCCGAGGCCGTTCGCGCCGGGATGCGGCTGGTTCACAGCCCGTATGTGTGCCTTCTTGATGCCGATCTCCGCTCGCTGGTGGCCACCGAGATCGAAATGGCCTTGGCGCGAATGATCAACGACCCTGCTATTGATATGATCATCCTGCGCCGGGTCAACGCTGCCTTTAACAACAAAATCACGCGGGGCGATGTCCTGTTCTCCGGCGAGCGCATCTTGCGCAGCCAAGACCTGACGCGGGTGCTAGACAGCAAACCGGAAAAGTACCAGCTCGAGATCGCCATCAACCAATACATGATGGACCATGGCAAACGGGTCTACTGGATGCCATCCTCAGCCCTGAACACCTTCAAGGTGAAAAAGATGGGTTGGTTCACCGGTTTGGAACAGGATATGTTTATGATCAAAAACATGCTTGATTATGGCGGAGTGGGGGTCTATATGAAGCAACTTTTCGATTTTGCCAGGGAGCAAATTCCCCAGACCGCCCCCTATTCTCTCGAGAACAGCGCCTTTGCCAAGCTGAGGCGCAGGGCCTGGTTTTACCGTGGAGAACGCTGAGAGCGCAGGGAAAGTAGGGAAGCCTTACCCTCTGCGTTCTCAGCGGTGAATCCACCTCGATCGCGAAAAGTGCAAAAGATGGCAGCAAAAAGTGCAAAGTTGGACAGCACTCTGGCCCAGCGTGGCGCTGAGAAGCCATGCGCTTCTATCCTGGAGCAGATCGGATCGCTGTGTGGGGGGGCCGAATGGGAAAACGCACTGGCCCCCCTACCGAGGATAGCCCTCCGTGTGCGAGAGCGCATCCTACGCCTGGCCGTGGGCGGCGGCTGTTTTGTCGGCTCGGCTCTGTCGTGCACCGACCTGCTGGTCTACCTTTATGCCCGCTTTCTCAACATCACGCCCGACAACCTCGATGAGCCAACCCGTGACTACTTTTTTCTATCCAAAGGACACGCTGCGCCGGCTCTCTATGCCACCCTGGTCGAAGCAGGGCTGCTGCCATCCGAGCGCCTGGAGAACCATCTTCAGCCCCACGATTCTGTTTACTGGCATCCCAATCGTTGCCTCACCGGAGTCGAGTTCCATGCCGGGTCGCTGGGCCACCTGCTGCCGGTGGCCGTGGGTGTGGCGCTGGAGTGCAAAATGCGCCGGGGCAGCAACCGGGTCGTCGTCCTTACCGGCGATGGTGAGCTGAATGAAGGCACCAACTGGGAAGCCTGCCTGGTGGCCCACGCCTATCGCCTGGACAACCTGATCATCGTCGTGGACCGCAACCACTTCCAGGCCAACACCCGTACCGAGGCGCTCGTACCTCTGGAGCCGCTGCCCCTCAAGTTCGAGGCCTTTGGCTGCCGGACGGTGCGGGTGAACGGCCACAGCTTTGTCGAGCTGGACCAGGCCTTTGCCTCTCTCCCCCTGTCGTTCGGCCGGCCCAGCGCCATCATCGCCGATACCGTGCGCGGCCGGGGTGTGCCCAGCCTCCAAGAGCGCGCCGACCGCTGGTTCATCACCCTCACGGCCGAAGAGGTTGAGCTGCTGGTGGGGGAGCTGAAAGCAAACGCCAACTTGGAATGGGGAGCAATAGACCCCCTGTGGATAAGCGGATCGTTTCGGCAAGATCCCATCCCTTTGCTCCACCACCACCCACTGTTCCAGGAGCAGGGGCTATGACCTACGAAGAAGCTCTGGCCGAGATCGTCCTGGCCGATAGCCGCTACATCGTCATGACCGCCGAGAACCGGGCGGCGATCCGATCGTTGCCGACGCTGCTGGGCGAGCGGTTCATTGACGTCGGCATCGCCGAGCAGGCATTAGTCGGTGCGGCGGCCGGCCTGGCTTTGCGCGGCCGGACGCCGGTCGTCCACGCCCTGGCCGCCTTTCTGACAATGCGTGCCTTTGAGTTTGTGCGTACTGATGTGGGCTTTGCCAACCTGCCGGTCAAACTGGTGGGGGGGGGGCCCGGCTTTCTGTCGGAAGCCAACGGCCCAACTCATCAGGCGCTGGAAGATGTGGCCTTGATGCGTGGCATTCCCAACGTGCAGGTCTTTTGCCCGGCCGACGAGCAAGACCTGGTCCTCGGCCTGCCGGTGGCGCTGGCCAGCCCATACCCAACCTATATTCGCCACAACCCCTTGCAGGCCGTCGTTGAACACCCTCAGGATTTCGGGATTGGACGGGCTGAAGTATTTGCCAACGGCTGTGACGTAACGATCCTGACCTATGGCACCCTATTCCGGCAAGCTTACGTGGCTCGAAATCTCTTGCAGGCCGAAGGCATCTCGACGCGCCTGTTGAACCTGCGCTGGCTCAAACCGGTAGACGAGGCCGAGATTCTACGCGCCGCCCGTGAGACACGGCTGTTGGTTACACTGGAGGATCACTTTGTAACCGGCGGCCTGTATACCCTCGTCGGCGAGATCCTGCTGCGCCGCCAGATGACGGCTGCCGTGCTGCCCCTGGCACTGGAAGAGCGTTGGTTCCAGCCCGCCTTACTGGATGACGCTTTGCAGCACGAGGGTTTTACCGGTGTGCACATTGCCGCAAGAATCAAGCAAACGCTATCACAAAATCCGACTTGGTGGTAAGATGGGACGGAGGGCAAAATGCCAAACGGTGTCCAATTCAATGCCGACTATCCCACCATCGCCCGATCAGATGAGCTGTACGCCAGAGCCACCGGCCTGATCCCGGCCTACTCCCAGACCTTGGCCAAAGGGCCAACCCAGTACGTCCGGGGCGTGGCGCCCAAGTATCTGGTGCGTGGCGAGGGCTGCCATGTGTGGGATGTGGACGGTAACGAGTACATTGACTATAACATGGGCGTCGGGCCGATCTCGCTAGGGTATGGCTATCGGCGCGTGGACAAGGCGATCAAACGGCAGCTCAAGGACGGCATCACCTTCTCGCTGGTCCACCCTCTGGAGGTAGAGGTAGCGGAACTGATCCGCGAGGTGGTGCCCAACGCCGAGGCGGTGCGCTATAGCAAGACCGGCGCCGAAGTGACCAGCGCGGCCGTGCGCCTGGCGCGGGCCTACACCGGCCGCGATAAGGTGCTGTGCTGCGGCTACCACGGCTGGCACGACTGGTACGTGGGCACCACGGCCCGCAGCCGGGGGGTGCCCCAGCCGGTCAAGGCTCTGGTGCAGAGCTTCCCCTACAACGACCTGGACGCAGTCCAAACCTTGTTGGATCAAGACACCGCCTGCGTCATCTTGGAGCCGATGATTTTCGATCTGCCCAAGAACGACTACCTGTTCAAGCTCAAGGAGCTGTGCCACCGAAACGGCAGCCTGCTCATCTTTGACGAGATGTGGACCGGGTTTCGCCTGGCTTTGGGCGGCGCCCAAGAGTATTTTGTCGTCGAGGCCGACTTGGCCTGCTTTTCCAAGGCCATCGCCAACGGCATGCCCCTGTCGGTGCTCACCGGGCGCTGGGAGATCATGCGCTTACTTGGCGAGGATGTATTCTTTTTCTCCACCTTTGGCGGTGAGGCGCTTTCCTTGGCCGCTGCCCGGGCCACAATCCAGGAGCTACGCGACCTGGATGTGCCCGAGTACCTGGCCCTCCAGGGCCACCGGCTTCAGGCAGGGTACAACCAGATCGCTGCCGAGCTAGGTATCGGCCATTACACCCACTGCCAAGGCCACCCCTGCCGCACCCTCGTCGTCTTTGACACGCAGGCTGGCGATCCGCTGCTGCTGAAATCGCTGGTCCAGCAAGAGATGATCAAACGCGGCATCTTGTGGTCTGGCTTTCACAACCTCAGTTTCTCTCACAGCGACCGGGATATAGACTATACCCTTGATGTTTACCGCGAGGTGCTGTCGCTCCTAAAGCAAGCCGTAGAGAACGACACGGTGGTCAGGCAACTCCGCGGCGAGCCGGTGCAGCCGATGTTCCGCAAGGTATAAAAATGCAGGACTTTTCCCTTGAAGACAGAGTGGCCGTCGTGACCGGTGCGCTGGGCCTGCTGGGCCGCCAGCACTGTGCGGTGCTGGCCGAGGCCGGGGCCAACGTCGTCGCCGGCGATCTGGATGCCAGGGCATGTTGCTCTCTGGCCAGGGAATTGCCCGGCCAGGCTATCGGCACAGGCCTGGACGTCACCCAATCCGATTCGATCCGGGCCGTGCTGAACCTGACCTTGCGGGAGTTCGGCCACGTGGATGTGCTGGTCAATAACGCGGCCCTCGACGACAAGTTCGAGACGCCGGCCCTGGCCGCCGAACAATCCCGCTTTGAAAACTATCCGCTGGGCATGTGGCAAAGGATGTTGGAGGTGAATGTCACCGGCGTGTTTCTCTGTTCCCAGGTCATCGGCGCCCAGATGGCCGAGCAGGGCAACGGCAGCATCATCAACATCGCTTCGACCTACGGCCTGGTTGCGCCTGACCAGTCGCTTTATCGCACGCCTGATGGCCGGCAACCCTTCTTCAAATCGCCAGCCTACCCGACGACCAAAGGGGCCGTGTTGGCCTTTACCCGCTACCTGGCTGCCTATTGGGGGCGCGCCGGGGTGCGGGTCAATGCCCTCATACCCGGCGGGGTGCAGAACGGCCAGGAAAGCTATTTCGTGGCCAACTATGCGGCCCGCACGCCCCTGGGCCGCATGGCCCGGCCAACCGACTACCGGGGGGCATTGCTCTTTCTGGCCAGTGACGCCTCGGCCTATATGACCGGGGCTGCCCTGGTGGTGGATGGGGGCTGGACGATATGGTAGACACGGTGCGGCTGGCGGGAAAAGCCTGACCATCGCCCATAAAAGCTCGGCCCCTTCACAGCTCTGCACGCCCTGCCTGCCCGGCGTTGGACCTACCGCGGGGGTACAGCGCAAAACTACTGCCGCATAATGAGGAGGAAGTTGTGCAAAACGGAGCCAAGGTAACGGTTGGGGAGAGAAGTATCGGCGATGGCGAGCCGGTCTATGTCATCGCTGAAATCGGCATCAATCACAACGGCTCAATTGAGATTGCCAAGCGATTGATTGACGGAGCGCTGTTCTGCGGCTGCGATGCAGTCAAATTCCAGAAACGCACGCCCGAAGTGTGCGTGCCCCGCGATCAATGGCACATTGAACGGGACACACCGTGGGGGCGGATGACCTATATTGAATATCGGCACAGGATCGAATTCAATGCCGATCAGTTTGCCGAGATTGACCGCTACTGCCGGGAGCGGGGCATTGTTTGGTTCGCCTCCTGCTGGGATGAAGCGGCGGTGGACTTGATCGAGCAGTTCAACCCGCCGCTCTACAAGGCCGCTTCCGCCTCGCTGACCGACCATGCCCTGCTGCGCAGGATGAAGGCTACAGGCAAACCGCTGATCATCTCCACCGGCATGTCCACGGCAGGCGAGATCGAAGCGGCGGTGCGGGCCGTGGGCGCAGATAACCTGCTCATCGCCCACTCCACCTCGGCCTATCCCTGTCCGGTGGAGGAGCTGAATCTGCGCATGATCTGGACGCTGAAGGAGCGATACCCGGGCGTGCCCATCGGCTACTCGGGCCATGAGGTTGGCCTGGCACCAACCTGGGCGGCCGTGGCCCTGGGCGCAACCTTTGTCGAGCGGCATATCACCCTGGATCGGGCCATGTGGGGCAGCGATCAGGCCGCTTCGGTGGAGATCATGGGCCTGCACCGCCTGGTGCGCAACATCCGCGACATCGAGCGGTCGCTGGGCGACGGGATCAAGCGGGTCTATGACAGCGAGAGGGGGGCTTTGAAAAAGTTGCGCCGGCTGCCCGCCGCCGAATCGGTCGATCTGGACAACGCTCCTATCTGGATGCCGGCCCCAGCCGGCGCGGGTATGCCGGTCACCGGCCAAGCAGCACTCACCGGCACAAACGGCAGCGGACGCAAATAGCGGCCATAGCGCGCCCTGACTGCCTGGCCGTCAGGAGCGCCGCAGGATCGAACCCTGCCCCTCTCGCTGCCGCCCTCTCCTGTTTGGTCTGCCTGTAACACCAGGCGCCGGCCGTTCAACGGGACGGATCAGCGAGCCGGCACCCAGCCGCTATCGGCCACCACCTGCTGCCCCTCGTCGCTCAGGGCAAACTCGATGAAGGTATAGGCCAGGGGCTGGGTCAGGGGGCCGGTGAGCAGCAGCAGCGGTCGCACCAGCCGATAGGAGCCGTCCCGGGCCGTTGCCTCTGAAGGCAACACGCCGTCAATCGCCAGAAGCTTGAGGCCTGGCTCCAGATTGCCAAAGCCCACGTAGCCGATAGACTCTGGGGAGGACCGCACAATGGCAGCCATGTCGCCAGCTGTAACCGCCTCGGCCAACAGCGGGGCAGCCGGCTCTTTTTTCTCCAGCACGAGCTCGTCGAACGCGCCCCGCGTGCCCGAACTCTTGCTCCGGGTCACGACAATGATCGCCTGATCGGGGCCACCTACTTCACGCCAATTTTCGATCTTGCCCAAGTAGATGTCGCGCAGCTGCTCCAGTGACAGGCCCTTCACCGGGTTGGAGGTCGGCACCACTACGGCGATGACATCAACTGCAATCTGGTGTTGGCTGATGCCTGCCGCTTCCTCAGGCTTGAGTGCCCGTGAGGCCATGCCAACATCTACTGTGCCGTCGTGCACGGCCTGAATGCCGACCACGCTACCGCCGGCAGCGATGTCCAAAGCCACGTGGGGATAGCGTTGCTGAAAGGCCTCGCCCAGCTTGGCGGCCAGCGGCTGGACGGTGGTGCTGCCGGCAAAGGTGATCCGCCCGCTGAGCGGCGCTGTAGTTGGGGGCAGGGTGGGTGCAACCGGCCCACAGGCCCCGACCAGCACCAAGACCAGGAAAATGACGGCCAGTCTATAGTTCATCCCAAGCTCCCTCCTTACTGTGGTGAACCGGCAGCCAGACACGGAACGTACTGCCTTGGCCCACAACACTGGCCACCTCGATCTCGCCGCCGTGGAGAGTGACAATCTCTTTGACAATGGCCAGGCCCAACCCCGTGCCCTGAATACCTGACTCGCGTACCTGGGCACTGCGGTAAAAGCGTTCAAAGATATAGGGCAGGTCTTTTTCTGAAATGCCTATGCCTGTGTCTTGCACTTCTACACAGATCCGGCTGCGCTCGGCATCCAGGCGGGTGCGCACCTGAACCGTGCCTGCCGGGGTGTAGCGCAAGGCGTTGCTCACCAAGTTGGTGACAACCTGGACCAACTGGTTGTAGTTGCCTTGCACCGGCGGCAGGTGATCACCGTTGTCCGAGATCAGCGCCAGGCCGGCGGCCTGGGCCTGGGGTTGCTGAGCGCTCACCGCCTGAGAGACCACAGCGTTCAGGTCCACTGCTTGAAATTCCTGCGCGCTTCGGCCGGCCTCAATGCGCGACAGGTCCAGAAGGTCATTGATCAGGGCGATGAGCCGCTCTGCGTTGCCGCTGATGATCTCCAAGAATTTCCGCTGGTCTTCGCTCAGTGTGCCCACCGCCCCCCGGACCAGCAGCTCTCCATAGCCCTTGATCGAGGTCAGCGGCGACTTGAGCTCGTGGGAAGCATCGGACAGGAATTTGGACTTGAGCAGGTCCAGCTCCTTCAGGCGTTCGTTGGCCTCGGCCAGTTCGCGTGTCCGCTCGGCCACCCGTTCCTCCAACTCGGCGGCATGGCGTTGCACCTGTTCGTAAAGGTGGGCATGGTGTACGCCGGTGGCGATCTGGTTGGCCAGGGTGGTCAGAATATGGACCACATCTCCGGGAAAAGCGTTGGGCCGCCGGCTCTGCACGTCGAGCACGCCGATAACCGACTCGCCGATCAGCAGCGGGATAGCTACCTCCGAACGGGTTAATTGCAGCTCCGGCACCGCCAGGTAGTTGGGTTCTCTTGTCACATCCTGAACGACACACGCCTGACGCCTGGCGGCTGCCAGCCCCACCAATGATTTCGACCCCACGGCGAGTTGGAAGCCCTGTCTCTTGAGCGCTGTCGCTGCCTCGCCCGCCGCCTCGTGGAGCGTGACCTTATTGGAGCCGGGTTCAATGAGCAAGACGGCGGCAAAGTCAAAGCCCAGGCTGCGATGAATCTGTTCGACGGCCATGCGCAGCACCACCTGGGGGTCGAGGCTGGCCGAAATGGCATGGGCGACCTCGGCAGCTGTGGCCAGTTCCTGGGTGCGGGCCAGCACTTTGGCTTCCAGGTCGCCGTACAGGCCCTGCAGCTCGCTGACCATGCTGTTAAACGCCTCGGCCAGCTGCCCGATCTCGTCGTCCCGGCCAATGCTCAACAACGATCGCCGTTGGGTCAGGTTCGCCCGTTGGCTCAGGTCGCCGTGGGCCACGGCCTCGGCCGTGGCAGACAGGTGCTGGATCGGTCGGGCGATGGCGCGGGTGATGAGCGTCCCCAGGGCCACCAGCAGCGCCGTGGTCAGCAGCGCGCTGCCGATCATCACCTGCAGGCCGATGGAGGTCACCTGGGCGACATCGGTGGTGGAGCGCACCAGCAGCAATTCAAGGGGAGGCTGCCCCAGCGCCACGGCCATCCGCCGGCTGTAGAGCCCCTCGCCTCGGCCTTGGCGCACAGCGAGGAGGGGGATATCCCGCGTGGCGACCTGTACCCCGCCCAGGTTCAACGCCAGGTCGGAAGCCAGCCGATAGCGGGCGACGAGGCGGTTCAACTCAGCTTCCAGGTCCAAGCCAGCGATGACGCTGCCGCTACCTTCGGGCATCTCGACCCGGGCCAGCAGCAACATCCGCCCCTCGACGACACGCACCACTGGCGCACCGGCCTCCACCAGCTCTAACAACGACGACTCGCGGTATAGGCTTGAGATGAGGAGGTTGGCGCGGGCCTGGCCCTGGCGGTTGTAGATCTGGATCAGGTCCACATCGAATCGGTTGCGGACCAGGATGGCCCGGCTGTTGAGGGTGCTCAGGGCTTCGGCGCTGTCCTCGGCCACAGAGCGCAGCACCTCGGGGTCGTTGGCCAGCAGGGTGGCGGCGGTAGTTGCCGTCTCGGCCCGTGCCGCCAACGAGGCCGTGACCCGCTCGGCGTCGGCAGCGATCTGCTGCTGCACGATCTGTTGCTGGGTGAGAGTTATCCCGCCGATGAAAGCCAAGGTGCTGCCCAGCAGGGAAAGCAACATCAGTCCGACAATCGGCACAAGCAGCTTGTCCCGCAGAGAGCGGGGCATCAGACGACAAAGCTGGAAAGGTGTTGCGTTTCGAAACACTGGATCGACGGTTCTTTTATGATTTATCCCTTCCACAGCCGGCCCTCCATCAAGTTTTTCCCCTCTCCCAGATTCGGAAGAGGGGAAAAGGGGGAAGATCGCAGCCAGGCGGGGAAAAGGGGGTTTTCGACAGTATCATCCCAGGCTTTCGATGCCGGTGTCGTCCGTGCCCAACTCGGTCAATTCGCCGGTGACGGTATAGACCACCCGCTCGCAGAGGTTGATCACCCGGTCGGCAGTGCGCTCCAGATTGTGGGCGGCCCACATCAGATAGTTGGCTTGCTCGATGACGTGTGGGTCCTCCAGGATGTGGTAGATCAGCTCGCGGTAGACCTGGTTGTACAGGGCGTCTACCTCTTCGTCGCCCTGGGGGATAGTCCGGGCAGCCTGTGCATCGCGCTCGACAAAGGCCACCAATGCTGCATGGAGCATCTCCCGCGCCTTGCAGGCCATAGCCGGCAGGTCAATGAGCGGCTTGATCAGCGGCTGCTCGCCGATCATCAGGTTGATGCGGGCGATGCCCTTGGCATAATCGCCCATGCGCTCCAGCTCGGTGACGATCTCGAGGATGGCGGCCAGCAGGCGCATGTCGCCGGCCATCGGCTGCTGGGTGGCAATGAGGGTGATCGTATCCTCTTCGATGGCATAGCGCCGCTCGTTGATGGCCCGGTCGCCGGCAATGATCCGCCGCGAGCCAACGAAATCCCGCCGCTTGAGGGTTTCGACCGACCGGACGAGCGCCTCTTCGACCAGACTGCCCAGGGCCAGCACCTCGCCCTGAAGGCGGTCCAGCTCTTGATCAAGGGTTCGACGGGTCATGTGTATCTCCTACGAGATTTAGAACCAAGTCATCAACGTAGTGAAATGCTCAAAGTGCAAGAGTTTGACTGTGTCTGGCCCGACGGCGCTCTCGACTTTGGCGCAGCCTGTTCGCCAACGTCCGTGCCGGCGCGGCGTTGCCCCTCATTCGCTGCCCGGCAAGTCGAATTCGGCCAGCCAGGCGTCAATGCGCGCCGCAATCTCATCGCGTGCCTGGCGAAACTTTTCCAGGGCCTCCTCTTCAGACCCCTCAAAGGCTGCCGGGTCCTCGATCGGCCAATGAAGCCGTCTACTCACCCCTACCAGAGCCGTGGGGCAGTACGCCTCGGCATGGGAGCACAGGGTGATCACATAGCCAAAGTGCTGCTTGCCCAGGTATTCGGTCACATCCTTGGACCGCTGCCCGCTAGGGTCGTAGCCTGCCTCCTCCAGGACCCGCACGGTGTAGGGGTGGATGCCCTTTGGCTCCAGGCCGGCGCTGTGCGCTTCAAAGCGCTCGCCGGCGCGCTGTCGCAGAATCGCCTCGGCCATCTGGCTGCGGGCCGAATTGCCGGTGCACAGGAACAGAACCTTTTTGCTCATCTCACCATATCCTCGAAACCCTCCGGCGTTTTTGGCAACGGACGCCGGACAAAGGACAGAGGCGCAGGTTGGTCTTTTGTCCTTCGTCGCCTTAGCCAAACCGTCCGGTGATGTAATCCTCTGTTAGCTTTTCCTTGGGGTTGGTAAAGATCTCCTTCGTCGGCCCGTGCTCCACCAGGTAGCCGGCCCGGTCCTCGGCCATGTTGAAAAAGGTGGTATAATCGGAGGCGCGGGCTGCCTGCTGCATATTGTGGGTGACGATGACAATGGTATAGTTCTGCTTCAACGTCTGGAGCAGCTCCTCGATCTTGAGCGTCGCCACCGGGTCCAGCGCCGAGGCCGGCTCGTCCATCAAGATCACCTCCGGCTCCACGGCCAGTGCCCGGGCGATACACAGCCGCTGCTGCTGCCCGCCCGACAGGGCCAGCCCCGACTTGTCCAGGTCATCCTTCACCTCATCCCACAACGCTGCTTGGCGCAGGCTGCGCTCCACAATCTCGGCCAGCTTGGCCCGGTCGCGCAACCCGTGGCAGCGCGGGCCGTAGGCCACGTTGTCAAAGATCGTTTTGGGGAAGGGGTTGGGCCGCTGAAAGACCATGCCCACCCGCTTGCGCAGCTCTACAATGTCAACGGCATACAGGTCCTGGCCGTCCATCAAGATCTGGCCCTCGGCGCGGGCGGTGGGGATCAGATCGTTCATGCGGTTAAAGGCCCGCAAGAAGGTGCTTTTGCCGCAGCCCGACGGTCCGATGATGGACGTGATCTGGTGGACGGGAATATCTACATTGATGTCACGCAGTGCCTGAAAGTCGCCGTAGTAAAAGTTGAAATTCCGCACCTGGATCTTGACGTTGTTCATTATCGGGTTCTCCCCATCGCCTGCCTGGCGTAGTAGCGACTGGTGAGGTTGATCAACAGGTTCAGGACGATGATTGTCAGGATCAGGATGGCCGCCGTGCCCATTGCCTTCTGGAAGGCGCGGGTCTCGGTGGCCAGCATATAGACGTGCAGGGCCATAGGCCGTCCTGCCGATTTGAGGCCGGTCGGCAGGCGGTAGCTGCCGCCGATGGTTACCCAGAAAATGGCCGTCTCGGCGACGATGCGGCCCACACTCAAGATCAAGCCGGTGACGATGCCCGGCAGGGCAGCGGGCAGGATCACCTGGGTGATGGTCTGCCACCTGGTCGCCCCCAGGGCCAGGCTGCCTTCGCGGTAGCCAGGGGGCACGGCCAGCAGCGCCTCCTCTGAGGTGCGGATGATGACCGGCAGGACCATGCACGCCCCGGCCAGGCTGGCCGATAGGATGGAAAAGCCGCCGGTGAACTTGTTCATGGCCACCACAAAGAGGGCAAAACCGAACAGGCCATAGATGATTGATGGCACGCCGGCCAGGATCTCGATGCCGCTGCGGGCAATCTGGATGAGGCGGGCCAGGGCCTTGCTGCGGCGGGCTGCGTCGGCAGCATATTCGGTCAAATAAATAGCCGCCCCGACGCCAATCGGTGTCGCCAGAAACATGGTGAAAATCACCAGGTAGAGGGTGGCGACAATGGTCGTTGACATGCCACCCTCGCCCGAAACGCCGCCCTTGGGCCGGGTGGTCAGAAATTCGAGGTTGATGACCTGCAAGCCCTGGGCCAGCACATAGCCGACGATCCACAACAGTGCCGCCACGGCCAGCAGGCCAGCCAGCCAAAAGAGGCCAAAAGCAATCGCCTGACTCAATTTACGCCGGCCCAGGTTGCCGGAGCCGCCTCGGGCTGTGACACCTTCCATCCTCACCTCGGCTATTGCAGCGGATAGCTCTTTGCTGCTCATGAGGTCAACCTCTCCCGTAGCAGATAGCGCGCCAGGCTGTTGACCGCCAGGATCATAAAAAAGAGCAGCACACCGCTGAAAAACAGGGCACTGCGGTGGGCACCGGTGGCATAGTTGATCTCGACGGCGATGTTGCCGGTCAGGGTGCGGGCCGTGCTCAGGAACAGGGTCAGCGGGTTGTCGTTCAACGGCTTGGGCATGGCGATCGAGTTGCCGATGACCATGATCAGGGCCATCGTCTCACCCAGGGCGCGGCCGATGCCCAGGATGATGGCGGCGACGATGCCCGACCGGGCAGCAGGCAGGATCACCTGGTAGATCGTCTGCCAGTGGGTTGCACCCAGGGCCAACGAGCCTTCTTTGTAAGCCTGGGGCACGGCGCGGATGGCATCGCGGGCGACGTTGGTCACGGTGGGCAGGATCATAATGGCCAGGATGATCGAAGCGTTGAGCAAGCCAAAGCCGGTGTTGCCCGCCACCGGGATCTTGCGGATGAGAGGGGCCAGGACGACCATGCCGAACAGGCCATAGACCACCGACGGGATGCCACCCAACAGCTCGATGGCCGGTTGAAACAGCTCCCGCACCCAGGCCGGGGCGATCTCGGTCAGGAGGATGGCCGCTCCCAGCGACAGGGGCAACCCCAAGATCATGGCCCCGAAGGTGCTCAGCACCGAGCCACCGATCATGGGCAACATGCCATACTGTGCTCCCTCCGCACCGATGATCGAGCCGGGCCGCCAGACCGTGTCAAAGATCATGGTCAGGACGCCCACACCGGTGATGGCCTGCCAGGCTTCCTTGCCGGTGAAGAGGATGATCAACAGGACAATGATGATGGCGCTCATCGCGGCGGCAATGAGCACGTACCACACCGCGCGGTCCACGACCTCCCGTTCGCGGGTGGTTTCCTGAAAGTAGGATTCGGCGCGGGCCAGGCCATAAATGAGCGCCAGGGGAATCGCACCGGTGGCCAGGATGCGCAGCAAGCCCAGCCCCGAAAGTTTGAGGATCTCCAGAAGAGACACCACCTGGGCACCGCCGAATATCTGGGCAAAGGCGTCGAACAGGACGAGGGTCCCGTAGTAAAGCCCGACCAGGCCCAAGATGCCGATCAGGGCTGTGCGTGCCCAGTTCTTGAGGGTCCACAGCCCCCAACCCACCAGCAACCCCAAACCGGCCACAATGAGGGCTGCCAGCAGGGTGGTAGCGGCGTCGGCTCCCTCAGGGCGCCGAAACCAGATCAGGCCAGAGGCTGCCAGGGCACCCACGGTCCAGATGAAGGCGATCACCACCACGATGAGCGGACGGTCCCGCCCCCCTGGCAGGTGCCGGGCCTCTGTAGGGTGCCTCCCTTCGATCCCAATCTTGGTCGCAACCTGTGTTTGTTGTTCCGTCATGCCAGAACCCCTGACAGTGTAGAGGAGGGAGCACACCCGCAGGCGGGCAGATTGATGCGGCAGCACGCCGGCCGGGTGTGCCCCCTCTGGAACAGGGCAAATCTACTTGACGCTGATATAATCCCTGGCGACAATCTCCTGACCGGAGGGGCTGAGGATGTAGGCGATAAAGGCTTCGGCCAGGTCGTTGGGCGCGCCCTTGGTCAGCAGGTTCAGCGGGCGGGAGATCGGATAAGCGCCCTTTTTGACATTTTCCACAGTGGGCGCCACGTCGTTAACGGCTACCGGGCGGGTGCTATTGTCTAGGAAGCCGAAGGACAGGTAGGCGATGGTATTGGGGGTGGTGGCAACGGTGGTCCGCACCTGGCCGTTGGACTGTTGGAGCAGGGCCTTTTCGGTGATCGGCTTGATCTTTTTCTCGCCAGAGGCATCCTTGTACTCCATCACCAGCTCTTCGAACGCAGCCCGCGTGCCGGAGCCTTCCTCACGGGAAACGACGGTGATGGGGGCATCGGGGCCACCGACCTCGGCAAAGTTGGTGATCTCGCCGGCAAAGATGCCCCGCACCTGCTCAACGGTCAAACTGGGCAGCTCAACGCCGGGGTTGGTGACGATGGCGATGCCGTCGCGGGCAATGGTGAACACCTGCAGGTCGGGGAATTTCTCAAGCTCAGAACTCTTGACCTCCCGCGAGGCCATGCCAATGTCCACGGTGCCCTCGCCGGCAGAGGTGACACCCACGCTGGAGCCACCGCCCTGAACCTCGATGGTCAGATCGGGGTTCAGCGCCATGAACGCCTCGGCCAGCACCTCGGCCAGCGGCTGGACCGTCGTCGAACCGGCCAACGATAGCTTGCCCGATAGGCTCGTGGGCGGTGTGTAAAGCACGGGGATATAGTCCTTGGCGACGATAGCCTGACCTTCTTCCCCCAGGATAAAGTCGAGGAAAGCCTGAGCAGCCCCATTGGGCGCGCCCTTGGTCAGCATGTTGAGAGGGCGGGCAATGGGGTAGTGGCCGCTGGTCACATTGATTGCCAGGGGTAGCGCCTGGTTGACGGCTACCGGGCGGGTGCTATTGTCCAGGAAGCCGAAGGACAGGTAGGCGATGGTGTTGGGGGTGGTGGCAACGGTGGTCCGCACCTGGCCGTTGGACTGTTGGAGCAGGGCCTTTTCGGTGATCGGCTTGATCTTTTTCTCGCCA
>FWPV01001718.1_pt1 | contig 58446 bp, 46 predicted proteins | sample 2228371 | NCBI WGS metagenome assembly FWPV01 (sample SAMEA103939776, study PRJEB20133) | metagenome
TCGGCCACCGATGGCCAGAAAGAGCGCGGCGGCCCCCCGTAGGGGGCCGCCGCTTCGCGTTGGGTGCCTACGGCGTTACTTGCCCGAGCACTTGCCCTTGCAGCCGCCGGTCGCGCACTTGCACTCGCCCTTGCAGCACTCCTTGCACTTGGTCTTGTCGCACTTGCCGTCCTTGCAGCAGATGCAGACCGCGGCCTTGCAGCAGGAGCCGCACGTGCCGTTCTGCTTCTTGGCAGGGCCGGCGAAGCCGAACGCGAAGGTGGCGAGCAGGGCGCTGAGCGCAATCGTCTTCAACATGGTTGTTTTCTCCTATCGTTTCTGTTCTTGGGGACGTTGCGGTCGACCCGAAGGTCTTCCGCGGCCGACGATCAGTAGGACTCGATCGCGGCGACGATAGGAGGAGCTCTGGGCGACCACGGCGGCTCGTCCAAGCAGACCCACAGCGGAGCCTCCCGCATCGGCATGACCAGCGGCTGCGGAACAACCGGAGCGGGCGTCGGCTGAAGCGTCTCCGGCAACAGGACCGGAGGGGCCTGCACCGCCCCTCGAAGCTCCGGCTGAACCGTCAGCGGAGAGCTGGAGATGCAGGAGCCGCAATCGCCCGTCTGAATGGCGCAACAGGCCGCCAAACCGCCGTGCTCGCAACAGGAGCATTCGACCCGGGTGATGGCCAGCACCGGCGACCTGCCGCCTCCCACGAAGAGCAGGAGAGCGGACAGGAGGAATGCGAACCGGAGCCGGTGCGACCTCTTCATCCGTTCTACTCTGATTCTAACATCGGTTTTTCCCGATCGGTGCCGAGTCTTCGCGGGTTTCTGGGAAAAACGGCTCCAAGAGAGCGTCTCGGCCCTCCTCGGTTGGTACCGATCATCCGGGCGGGAACAGCCCGCACAGAACCGAGGGATCCACCGGGGAACGCTCGGTGGGCTTGCCTGCTCAGGCGTTGGGCCAAAGATCGCCAAGTTCCTTGGCACCCCACCACCGAGGGCCGGCTCCGACGGACAGAGGCTGCCCTCCGGAGAGACGGCCGAAACGCTCTTGGACGATCCATCGAGCCCATTCCGCTGCGGGACGGACCACCCCAGGAGCTTGGAACGGCCCGTTGGTCGCGCAGCCCTCCGAGGATCCAATCCGCGAACCCTCTTGACCCGAACGCCCCTGTCCGAGTATTCTGAATGGTCGTAGCGTTGCCGCATAGCTCAGTCGGTAGAGCAGCTGACTGTTAATCAGCGGGTCGTAGGTTCGAGTCCTACTGCGGCAGCCACCTCCTAGGTTCAAATTAGGCCCTTTCGGCGCCTTTTCAGACCCCCTTGCCAGCCCGCCGGCAGCATCTCCGGTGTCTTTCCGATCGTTCGGGCGAAGAGCGCCGCTCGCCTGCGCAGGTTTCCGACCGGCGGCCAGCAGTCGATTGCCGGGAAGGGGCGGAGGGAAAGGCACCGGCCTTCCCTGCCTTTGGCGACCCGAGCAGCCGAGTGCCCTTCGGCAGCCAGATCGCTTGGCCCCGCGCTCTGGCGCATGCGGCGCCAGCGCCGAACCTAGCTGGCAACCTCTCCGGGGGCGCAGCGGGTAGAACGAACGAATGGAAGCCACGCTCGACGCCGGCATGGTCTCCCGCGCCCAAGGGTGCCTCCTTGGGCAGCTCTGCGGCGACGCCTTGGGCAGCCTGGTTGAGTTCTCGACTCCGCAGGAGATCCGACGCCTCAATCCGGACGGAGTCCGGGACCTGGAGGACGGCGGCACGTGGAACACCATCGCCGGCCAGCCGACCGACGACTCGGAGCTCGCCCTCGCCCTTGCCCGCACCATCGTCGCGCAAGGCCGCTTCGACCGCCTCAGCGTTCGAGCCGCCTACGTGGAGTGGATCCGTTCGCGGCCTTTCGACGTCGGCACTACGACGAGCGCGGGGCTCGCGGGCGAGCCCAAACTGCACAGCGAGTCCAACGGCGCGCTGATGAGGATCAGTCCCCTCGGGATCTTCGGTGCACTCCAGCCGTTGGAGCGGGTGGCTCAGTGGGCCCGCGAGGACGCCGCCATCACCCACCCCAATCCGGTTTGCCAACAGGCAAGCGCCTTGTTCGCGATGGCCGTGGCGCACGCGATCCGGTACGGTTGCGGCCCCGCCGAGCTGCACGAGCGCGCCACCGAGTGGGCGGCGCAGATGGATGCCGACGAGAGACTGCGGAGGGTTCTCGAGCGGGCCCGCGTCTCACCGCCCCGCGACTACCTCTCGGACCAAGGCTGGGTCTTGGTCGCCCTCATGAACGCCTTCTGGCAGCTCCTGCACGCCCCGAGCCCCGAGGAAGCCGTCGTGGACACCGTGATGCGCGGAGGCGACACCGACACCAACGCTGCCATCTGCGGCGCCTTGTTGGGAGCCGTCTGGGGCCTGGATGCGGTGCCGCCGCGTTGGGTGCAGGTCGTGACGAACTGCCGCCCCGAGGCTGGCCTGCCCAAGGTTCGGAGGCCTAGGCCCGCACAGTACTGGCCGTGCGACGCGCTCGACCTCGCCGAACGTCTGCTCCGAGCGGGAGCCGCCCGAACCAACCCCTGATCTCTGCCACCACCATGGACATCCCCCGCATCTTCACCATCGCCGAGAGCCGCCACCGCATCCACAATCCGATTTCCAGTCAGAAGCTCATTGAACTCGGAGAGTGCCTCGACCTGCGGCCCGGGATTAGGATGCTGGATCTCGGCAGCGGCTCCGGCGAGCTGCTGTGCCTCTGGGCAAAGGACTTCGGCATCTCCGGCAAGGGGGTCGACCTCAGCCCCCTGTTCACCGAGCAGGCGCGGCGTCGGGCCGAGGAGCTGGGCGTGGCGGACCGCGTGGAGTTCCTGCACGGAGACGCCGCGGGCTTCGTGGAGGAGCAGGTGGTGGATGTGGCGGCCTGCATCGGGGCCACGTGGATCGGCGGCGGGTTCCAGGGCACCGTAGGGCTCCTCCGCAGAAGCCTGAGGGACGGCGGCATCCTGCTCATCGGAGAGCCGTACTGGCTCCAAACTCCGACCGAGGAGGAGGCTCGCGGCTGCGGCTGCTCGGCCTCGGACTTCCTCACCCTGCCTGAGCTGCTCCAGTCGCTGATGGACCTCGGCTGTGACGTCGTGGGAATGGTGCTGGCGAGCCCCGACGACTGGGACCGGTACGAGGCGCGCAAGTGGATCGCCCTGCGGCGTTGGCTGGATGCGAATCCGAGCGACGCGATGGCCGAGGAGGTTCGCGGACTGTTGCGCACCGAGCCGTTGCGCCTCGCCCGATTCACCCGGCGGCTGCTGGGCTGGGGCATCTTCGCGCTGATGCCACGGTGAACGGCGGCCCAAACCGCCGCTGCCGGGAGAAGCATGCCTTGATGAGACGCTCGCTTCTGTTGGCAAGCATGGTTCTGGCGGCCGGTCTTGCGGCGATCGCCCTGGCCCGCCAGCTCGCCGTTCCGGACATCGAGTCGGCCCTAAGGAGGATGGCCTCGGGCTTCGAGGAGCTGGAGCGGCTCGGCGCCTACGTGGTCGGCAGCGACGGCGAGTTCCTTGGAAAGATCAGCCGGGGATACTCCAGCGACTCGCTGGGAAGCCGCTACGGGAAGGGGAGCCGCTTCGCGTCGAAGGGCCTGTTCAACCCATACAGTCCGTACGGCAGCAGGTTCTCCTCGAAGTCGGCGTTCAACGACCTGGCGACCGATCCGCCGGAGATCCTCGTGCGGATGGGAGGGACGACGTACTCCGTCGGACTCCTGACCACGAACCCGTTGGCGCGTACCCGCGGACAGCGCGTCGACCCCCGCTACCTCAAGGTCTGGCTCGGGCTCAGCGAGGATTGAAGGCCTCGGAGGCTCAGTTGCCGTCGCTGACGCCCCACGCGAACCCAAGGTCCGCGATCCTGTCGATCAGGTCGTCCATGGGGATCGGGCCACCCTCCTCCGGCGCGAGCCGCTCGAGCGTGGCCTCCGCCTCGCGGAAGCGCTCCAAGCCCGCGGCGTCGAACGCGTGGAACACCAGCAGGTCCAAGCCAGCAAGGCGGGCCGCCACGAGCTGCAGAAGAGCCATCAACACCCGGTTGCCGCCGTAGGCGCCACAACCCCAGAACCCGGTGTGGACCGCCACCGCGGCCGCCGGATCCGCGGCGCGGGATTCGGCCCGCGCGGCCAGGAAGCCGCCGTGGGCCGTCCGCAGAATCCCGCGGATTTGTTCTGCCGTGTACGTCCCGTAGCCTCCAGTCGGGGCCTCGATGGCCAGGATGTTGGACGCGGTCGGCGGATCAAGAACACGAACGGCGCGCAGCACGGCCTCCAGCGGCGCACGATCGAACGCGTTGCCGTACAGACCCTCGGGCCGGCCCTCCTCGGCGTTGGGGTCCGTAGCGATGCTGCAGCGCCGCTCGACGCCGCGTACCAAAATCGGGCTTGAGGCGCGTCCGTCGTTCACCGTCGTGGAGAGTCCCCGCGCGAGGAGCGCCTCCCGAACGGATCCCAGCGCCGGATGTTCGGTGACCTGCATCTCGTCCTGAGCAACCAAGCCGCCCGAGTAGGCGCAGAACAGCTCGCTGGCCGCGAAGTTCAGGTGCCACTCGACGGCGGGATCCGGAAGTCGGCGGGCGTAATCGAACGCCCCGCGGCGCGCCTCGATCCCCAGCGGGGAAGTCGGGTCGTACCTTTCGGGCAGATGGGTCTCCGACCATCGGGACACCACGATCGTGCCCCTCGGCGGCCTCTCCGGCGGACAACACAGCTCGTACACGGCCCTCTTGCGGGCGCTGAACCATACCGGTGGGTGCTCCTGCGTCAGCTCCGCGGCGTCGAACTCCACGCGGTACAGGGGTTGCAGGTCAGCCGACAGCGCCACGTCCCATTGTGCCCCAGCCCCGGGGGGCCTTAGGCCACCGGTCGAAGGTTGCTCGGCAGGAACCGAGGAGGCGGCCAGAAGGAGGAGGCATGGGACGATCGATCCTTCTCCTTCTGTTCGCGCTCCTCGCGGCGGTTTCGCTCGCCGGCCCCGGGCGCTCGTCGGGCAAAAAGCCGACCTCCGCCGCGACGGTCTGCACGCTCGGCGTCGTCCTCGAGACCACGGTGCTCTCCGAGGACCGCTACCGCACCACCACGCTGGACGAGGTCTTGGAGCCGGGCGAGACCGTCCCGATCCTCAGCCACGACGGGGTGGTCTGCCGAACCGTGGACTCCTCGGGCAAGGATGCGTTCCTTCCCCGCTCGGCGGTCTCTCTGGTCAAGAAGCTGGGTCGGCTGGAGGTGCTCGCCCTGGTTTGGAAGCTCGAGCCCGCCTCCGAGGACGAGGCGACGCCGGAGTATCAGCGCTGGCTCCGCCTGTACGACCGCTTGGCGTATCAAGAGCGCGGCGGCGAGCTGCCACCGAGCCAGGGCTACTACGACGCTTGGGGCGACGTGACGCCGACGGTGGAGATCCACAACGGCACGCAGTACCGGATCACGGTGACGTACAGCGGTCCGGCGGCCCGGAGCCTCACCCTGTCGCCTGGTCAGAGCGGCACGGTGCGTCTGCCCGCGGGCCGCTATCGGGTGTCCGCCTCGGCGCACAGCGCCTCCGTCCGGCCGTTCGCCGGACACGAGGACCTTTCGGCAGGCTACCGCTACAGCGTCCAATTCTACATCCGCACCATCCGCATTCGGTGACGATCGGCCTCCCTTCGGCCCTATCGGCAACCGTTGGGCTACCGCGCTGGGCTTGGGCCCGATGCGGCTGGCAGAGGGGGCACGTAGCGGTACTCCGGTTCCTCGGCCTGTCGACGGAGGATCGGTCGGATCTGCAACCACGTTCGGATCAGGCCGCGGGCCGTCGGCGGGAGCTGATCGCGCACCAGCCGGTGCAGCTTCCCCAAGTTGTAGCAGGGCACGCCCGGATACATGTGGTGCTCCGTGTGATAGTTCATGTGCCAGTACAGGAACCTCAGCACCGGGTTGAGCTCGATGGTGCGGCAGCACACCCGGTAATCCGGATACCGGTCCATCAGGCCGATGTGCTGCGTCGCGTTGGTGAGGAACTGCAGGATCGGCGCGAAGAAGCGGCACGTGGTCACCGCCAGTGCCACCGGCCACCAGCCGCTGGCCAAGCTGACACCGACCACGGCGGCGTGCCCGGCCAGAACGATCCGGGCCCAGCGGTGGAACGCCGGCCTGGCCTCCGGCTTGATCCGCTCGAACAGGTGCCGCTCCCAGTCGCCCTGCAGATGGCCGAGCGCCGTCCGCCAGGTGGCGCGGACCGTCGCTAGGAAGCCCCAAACGTCGAAGAGCGCCAACCGCGCAAGGCCGCGCCACGTCACCTGCTCCGGTTGGACCACCTCGAGGTCGTCCGGCGGATGGAGGGTGAACTTGTGGTGCTCGGTGTGGCTCGCCCAGAAGCCGATGTGGTTGTACCACCCGAGGAAACTGAACACGGCGAGGAACGCCCGGTTGAGCCACCGTGTGCGGAACACCGAATCGTGCACCAGCTCGTGAAAGCCGTTGATTAGGAACGAGCTGCAGGCGCCGTGCACCCAGATGGCAAGGGGAGCCAGCCAGGCGGCGTGGAAGCAGCACCACACGAACGCCGCGCCGGTGCCCGCGATCGTCGCAAGGAACCCGACCGTCTGCAGGCCGCCCAGCAGGTCGCTGCGACGATTCAGTCGGCGCAAGTCCTCCTTCGAGATCGGCACGCGGTACCAGCGGATCGGCTGCCCGGGAGTCCTCTGCGGGCGGCTCACGCCGCCGGCCGGCGGCTCGAAGGATGCAGATCGGGTGTCCATGCGCGAATGCCCGGCGAGGTTCGTCAACCCGGCTACCCTCACGTTACACCGGATTTCACCTCGGTGAACGTGACTGTGGGAGCAGGTTCGGAAGATTCGTTGGCACGTGCAGCACGCCCAGCCTTAGGCAGAAAGCCCCAAGCAGGAAACCACCCGGAGACCTGACCGGAAGTAGATGTAGACACAAGTGCGCTGTCCGGAAAGCGCGTTCTGCAGAGAAGACGTAGACGAGAGGTGCGAAGATGAACGATCTGCGATGCCTGACGGAGTGCGACGGCTACGACCCGTTCGCGGAGACCGGGTCCTCGGCGAGGTCCCCGGAGGCCCTGCTGGCCCGCCTGAGGAACCTCGGGTGCGAGGTGGAGGTGGACGGTCGGGGACGGCCCAGGGTGACCGGGGCGGCAAGCCTGCCGTCTTGGCTCAAGGACTCCCTGCGGGAGGACCTGCTGCAGGTCGCATCGCTGCTGAAGCCGAGCGCGGCCTAGCCCGGGCTATCAAAACCATGCCTGTGGAGCTAGGTCCCGTGGCTGGTGCGACCTAAGCTCCGCCGGAGGGTCGCCCGCCCCCGCCCTGCAGCTCCCGCGCCATCGATCGGAGCAGCTCACGCTCCTCTTTGGTGAGCCGCTCCGAGAGTTCCTGCGGACGCGCGGCGAGGGTTTGTCGAAGCCTCAGGAGCCAACGGATCTCCTCGGCCTCCGGTCCCGAGGCCAACTCCAGCGCCCGCTCCCAGTTCAGGGCCCTCCTCCAGCAGCGGCGAGCATCATCGATGATGCCCAGCTGTTCGAACGTTTCCGCCGCCCAAGCGAACTGCCCCTTGGCCTCTTCCAGCTCCGCGCGCAACCGGCGGTCGCGCGGCCAGATCTTCTGGTAGACCGCTTCCGCCGACTCCAGATCGCCGTGGGCGATCAGCGTGCGGACGGCCTGTCGCCGCAGCCGATTGACCTCTTGCACAAAGTTCGGCCTGCCGCAGAACGCCAGCCACTGATCAACGGCGTCCGTGTACCACTTCGCGAGCTCGGGCTTCCTGCAACCCTCCTCCACGGCGCGGATCAGCGTCTGGCGCCGGGCATCCACGGCCCTCTGGAACGGTTCCAGATCCGACCCCAGCCCTGCCAGCTTCTCGATCACAGGGTACGGCGGTTTCTCCGTGTCCTTCAGCCAATCGAGGAAAGCCGACGCAGCCTCGGTCACGGCGTCTCCCCGCCACCTCGCGGCGGCCCGCAGCACGGGCTCGGCGACGTCCTCCTCCCGCAGGTCCCGCGGCAATCCGTTCGCGAAGAGCCACATACCCACGGACAACACGGTGCGCAACACCCGGTGCCCGATGCCCGCCTCGCCCGCTTCGATCGGCTCCTCTTCGACCTGCAGCAGCGCCCAGTGCAGGTTGCGCCAAGCCCGCGAGGGACGGGTCTCGAGAAGTCCCTCGACCTCCTGCAGCACCGAGACGAGCCGCTCCTCACCGAGGGTGTCCATCTCCTCCCTCTCCAAGAGGAACGCCTCGGGCTCGATGGCGGTGGACACGGGCAGGACCGTCCTGCTCAAGGCCAGCTCCTCCTCGGTGGCTGCGACGTCTACGAACGCCAGGCAGTCGGAAGCACGGCTGATCGCCACCCGCAGCTGGTCGATCAGCAGCCGGCTCTGTTCCTCGTTCACCCGCCAATCCTCCCTCGAGTAGCGCTGGAACCTCGCCAGGGCCTTTCCGGGGTCGAGCACCACCACGGCCTCGTATTCGAGCCCCTTGGCCTCCGCGGGCGTCAGGACCCTGTCGCGCAGGTCCGCAGGCAACCAGTCGGGAACCCTGGAGGCCGCGACGATCACCCTGGTGCGCGTGAGCTGAGACAGATCCTGCAGGAAGTCGCGCGCCTCCTCCACAACGGGGATGGAGATTCTGTACACGCGGCCGTCCGCTCCACCGCCCGGCTCCGCATGGTCTTCCACCGCTCCGTTGTGCGGCAGGTAGGCGGATGCGGCCGATGGCCGGAACGCCTTGGTGAGCTTGGACCAGAACCGGCCGATCTCCGCGATCGCGAGGTTGATGTTGGGCGGACACCGCAGGCTGCCACCCAGCTCTTGGCGCGGCAGGCCGCCGAGATGCAGGCCGAACCGCTCCCCCAGCACTCCCGGGTCGAAGCCCGTCGGTCGCACCGTCTGGCCGGGATCGCCCGCCAGCAGCACGAAGGGCGGCTCGCCGTTCTTCGCGATGGCCTTGGCGTGCTCCGCGACCAGGTTGATCTCCACCCTGGTGAGATCCTGGACCTCGTCCACCACGATCTGGTCGAAGCTCTTCAGCGAATCCGGAAGGCGCCCGGAGCGAACGGCCTCGGTGGCCCGGAAGGCAGCCGCGAGCTCGGGGAAGATCCTCTTCCAGGCGCCCTTCTCCTGAAGCCTGTCGAACACCTCCAGCACCTGCTGCGCCGAGGCGTCGCTCAGGCGGTCCTTCCCGCAGCGGTTGCGGCGGTAGGCGTCGTCGGAGACGTGCCAGATGCCGTTCGCTCTGACGCTGTCGGACTCCCCCGGGATCGCCGCCCCAATCAGGCGGGCGCGGATCTCGGCCAGCAGCGCGTCGTCCAGGTTCTTCCAGTTCTTCGGCAGTTGCTGATGGCCCAAGGCCTCCAGAAACCTGGCGTAGCTCTCCTCCATGCCCAGCGTCGGCACGTCCTCGCCGCACAGCTCGGCGACGAACCGCACGAAGGGCATGCAGGCGACCTCCACGGCGCTCGAATCCGGCAGGAACACACCGAGACGCCTCCGGACGAAGCGGGAAAGCTGGTCGGACCAGGTGAGGTACAGGACCCTCCCGTGTCCCAGGGTCTCCACGGCGCGGTTCAGCACCGTGGTCTTGCCGGAGCCGGGCCATCCGTACAGCACCCGAATCCGATCGGTGCCGCGCAGGAACTGCTCCTGCTCCTCGGTCCAAGGCTGTTCCCCCACCACTCCCGGGTCGAGCACGTCGGCGGGCTTCATCTCGAGGTAGCTGGAGGGGTCGCCCGCCGACAGCGGGCTGTGGTCGTCGTGGTGCCGGATCGCCCGCACGTACACGCGCTGGCCATCTCCGCCCAGATGCTCCACCGGCTTCCTGCCCGAATGGGTCCACCAGAGATAGAAGTGGCTGCCGCCCCGCCCCCCGAGCGGCACGCGCAGCCATCCTGCGTTCGCCTTGTCCTTGCAGCCCTTCAGCGGCAGCAGGAAGGGATCCACCAGCATCTGCTGGAGTGCCATGCTCCTCCGCTTGAGGATGGATACGTCCAGAGAGTCGCACTCCAGCACTTCCCCGTGGACGAGGAGACGGTGCTTCTGTCCGCCTCCATCCAGACTGTCAGCGTAGGGATGGATGGTTCTCATCGTCTCACTCGCGACCTTGCGCTACCTTCAGGATACATGGCTCTTCGTCCGGGACAACCCGATGGAGCCGGATGCCGCCGACCACCGGCTACGCCGAGCACGCAACTTTCGTGCCGATCTCTTGGGGGCCGATGAGTCGGCCCTAAGCCGACTCGGACTACTGTTGCCCAAGCACCGGACTCGGTCCGGGCCGCGTGCCTCCGGTCGGCCCTGCAAAGGGCACCGGTTTTTCGTCGAAACGCGAGGAATCCGGCAGAAAGTGTCGGACAATGGGTGCATTACCATCGAAGGTGACCGACGATGGAGCCGACGCCCGACCGAGCCCCGCTCGACCCTCTGCTCCAAGCTTGGCTGGAGCGCTGCCATGCCACCCGCGTGTCCGACGACACCTACGAGCTGAGGGTGACGACCCACCGAACCGTCTTCACCACATCCTCCGACCAGCGGCTGCTGACGTTCCTGATCGAGACCGAAGAGAACCTGTTCGGCGACACCCTGGGCACTCTTCTGGCAGCCGAGCGATGGGAAGTGGGCCGTCTCTGCCTCCACGAAGGCCACACCGCGTGGAACGTCACTTGGCTGGAGCCCGGAAGGATCGATGCGCGGATCTTGGGAGACGTGATCACCGAACTCCGATCCAGCGACCGCCGGTTGTACGACGTCAGGGGCCGAAGGGTGCCGGACGAGGCCCTGGCCGCGCCCCGCTGGCGCACCCGAGACGGGTTTCGAGAGCGCTGGCTGTCGGAAGCGGAACGGTGGCTGACCGATCGCCTCGGCAAGGTGTGGCGGTCGCCGGAGGACGGTTCTCTCGCCTGCATCCTCGGGCGGGAGGGCCTGCAGGCCATCTGCCTCAGCCTGGCCTCGGGAGGACGCTGGGCCGTGGCGGACGCCGCTTTGGAGCTCCCGGGCAGGGACCAGATTCGACAGCTGCGGAAGTTCGGAGTCTGGTGGGCGTGTCGCCGGCCGATCGGCAAGCTCGCGCTGCGCCGGGATGCCCGCCTGTTCGTGTTCAGCCACGCGTGGCCGATCGGACGCAGCTTCTCGGAGGAGAGGACCTTCTGGAACCTCGGCGCCGCGTGCTGCGAGGCGATCGTGTTCGCCCGCGCCTGGCGCGACGTCAGGCAGCACGAGGAGGAGAATCCCGTGCCCCGCTTCGAGGAGGCCGTCTTGGCGCACCAACGCAGAATGGAAGAGGCCGCCTTCGAGGAGACGATGAACCGCCTGTACGGACCGCCGCCCGAGTGGGACTAAGAGGCCTGCGCCGCGAACTCCGTGCCCTCTGCCTCGTCCAACCATAGCTTCAGCGCGCGCCATCGTCGCCTCGCCCCCTTCTGGTCGTTGCGCAGGGCAAGCCCACGCACGCGGCAGCCGTACCATCGATAGGCGTCCGCCTCGCCCATCACGTTTTCCGGCACGTGCACGCCACCGACCTCGCCGTACTCTTCGGGACCGTAGGTTAGGGCCCCCTCGAAGAAGCGCCACTGGGGCGTGTCCGACTCGTCGCTCGAACGCTCGAGGCCTAGCACGCGAAGGGGAGCCTTCTCCTCGGGTCCGGCGACCGTACGGAGCAGCCAGAAACTTCCCAGAGGCTCGCTCTCGAGCTCGGGCGAGTCGGAGTAGGTCCTCGTCGCCACGCGGCCCGAGGCCAGTCGGAACACCGCCAAGCGCTTGGCCCTGTTCTGGTCCGACAAAACGGCCCTTTCGGCGGGGTAGCCCTCCCAGAGCGCGCCCTCCGCCGACCGGACCTGGCAGACGATCGGGTGTGTCCCTTCGTTGCGCAGAACCACGTCGAGCGGCGTGCCCGTCGGACTGCCCCAGAGCGAGCCCAGCTGCGCCTGTGAGACCGCCACCTTGGATCCGTTCGGCCCCTCCAGCTGAATGGACCGCCGCTCCTTCCCCTCCTTATTGCGGTACGGGGCCGAAGCGAGCCACCCGCGCACGGTGGGCAGGCCTTCCCACAGCAGCGCTTCGGCCCCTTTCGCCAGCTCCCTCGACAGCGGCACGGCGTCCACGGCCTGCACTGCGGCGAGCGGCGGCCGATCGAGCTTCTCCTCGATGTCCCCGGTGGGCCAGTGCTTCTCGCGACGGATCTTCACGAGCCGCTCAAGCACCCACCTGGCCTCGCCCGCGTATCCGGCGGACAGCAGAGCGCCGGCGTACTCCCTCAGAGCGCCGGACTTGAGCCCCTCATCCTTGGCGTGGCACAGCGATCCTCGCGCCAGCAGCGCGAGCCGCTCGGTGGAGCCGTCTGGATAGGTCTCGGCCAGCGCGTGCCACGCCCACGCCTCGTGGGCCTTCTTGCGGACGATCGGAAGGAGCATCGGCCGTCCTTGCTCGCCTCGGTCCGCTTTGGCCAGGATCTTCGCCAAGTGGTAAGGCGCCCACTCCCCGCCCTCGATCCTGTCCACCAGGCGCTGGGCGAGGTCGACCGCCCACGCCACCAAGTTGGGTTCGTTCTCCGCATCCTCCACATCCTCCACGCACTTGCGGATGCAGCCCAATGCACGCTCCGCCAAAGAAGGGATCGTCTTGCCGTTGTAGGTTGTGGAACGGAAGTCTTCCGGCTGCAGGCGGCCCTCGAGGTTCCAGTGCATCAGGAAGTAGCCGGCCTCAGAAAGCTTGCCGCTCTTGTGCCTCTCCAGAACCAACTGGAGGATGCACCGATTCAGGAAGGGATCTTGGATGGTCTTCAGGCGCAGCAACGCCTTCAGATCGTCTCGGAGATCCTCCTTGGAGAGCCTGTTCTCTTCCGCCCGCCGCTTGAGGTGCTTGACGATCGTCCACCCCAACGCCCGCTCCAAACGGGGCTCCCCTGGGTTGTGTTGAAGGCTCTCCTTGAGGAGCCTTCGCGCTTCCGTGAACTGACCTTGCTCGCTGAGAGACCATGCTTGCTTCAAGATCTGTTGCACGTCATCCTCCAGCTCCCGTCGAATCTTGGTATAGAGCTCGTCCTTCGGCAGCTCCGGGAGCGCCAGCATCTCGCGCCGAAAGGCTTCCCGATCGTCGCCTGCGGACATCTTGTACAGGCTGTGAAGAGTCCAGAACAGCGCCTTGATGAACCTCGAGTTGCCCGGCTGACGGCGATACCCCAACCGTGCGAGCGAGAGGGCCTCGGCATAGCGTCCCTCTCGGCGCAAGTCATAGACCTCGATGGAGTCGAATGAGGTAGTCGGATCCCATAGACCGTCGGACAGACCGTCGGACCCGACTGGCGGCTGGTTCGATCCTTCCTCGAAGGCGACCGACGGGCGGCTCGCCAAGTTGGCGACCCGTGGCGACGGAGCGGTCTCGTCCGCAAAAGGGTCGTACTCCTCGTCGTAGTTTCCGACAGAAGGGGTGATCGCCGTCGTCGGCTCCTCGAACGGGTCGTATTCCTCCTCGTCAAAGGGCACTGCGAAGCTGGCGGCACGCGCGGGCGTACCGGAGCTGCCTGCGGGATCCGACGGTTCGGCGAATGGGTCGTACTCATCGTCGGAATTCCAACCGTCGCTGGGCGTGGGAAAGAAGTCGATCGCGCTGCTCACACCTTTCCTCTTCTCAGGATCAGCGCGCCGATGGACGCCGCCCCGAAAGACAGGTAGTCTTGCCGGCGTGATGTGGCTCGCGGCGTTGTGCTCGTTGGCGATGGGCGCGCCCCGCTCCATTGCCTATGTCGGGGTGAACCTGGCGGGCGCCGAGTTCGGCGAGGTCGCCCCGGGGAGGCTGGGCGTCTTCGGCCGCGACTACATCTATCCCACGCAGGACGAGGTCCGTTACTTCGTTTCCCGCGGCATGAACCTCTTCCGCATCCCCTTCCGTTGGGAGAGGCTGCAGCCCAAGCCGAACGCAGAGTTCGACGCCGCGGAGGCCGCGCGTCTGCGGACGATCGTGCGGGCTGTCACGTCGGCCGGCGCCGTGGCGGTTCTGGATCCGCACAATTACGGCCGCTACTACGGCAGAACCATCGGCAGCCCGGAGGTGCCCTTGGCGGCCTTCGCCGACTTCTGGAAGCGCCTGGCGCGCGAGTTCGGCAAGGACCAACGGGTGTGGTTCGGCCTGATGAACGAGCCCCACGACATGCCGACGGAGACCTGGCTGAGGGCGGCCAACGCCGCGATCCAAGCGATCCGCACCGCCGGCGCGAGGAACCTGGTGCTGGTGCCGGGCAACCACTGGTCCGGAGCGCACAGCTGGACCACGAGCGACAACGCCCGGTGGATGGCGGAGGTGCGCGACCCGGCGAACAACTTCGCCTACGAGGCGCACCAGTACCTGGATCGGGACAGCTCCGGCACGAGCCCCGAGGTCGTCTCGCCGACGGTGGGAGCGGAGCGGCTCGCCGCGTTCACCCGGTGGTGCCGCGAGCGCCGGGCCAAGGCGTTCCTCGGCGAGACCGCGGTCGCGGCAACCCCCGAGGGACGCGCGGCCATCCGGAACCTCCTGAACCACCTCAGCGACAACGGCGACGTGTGGCTCGGCTTCGCGTGGTGGGCCGCGGGGCCGTGGTGGGGCGACTACATGTTCTCGCTCGAACCGAAGGACGGCCGAGACCGGCCCCAGATGGAGTACCTGAGGGAATTCCTCAAGGCTCCGAGGGGGTAACCTTCGCGGCGGGGGAAAGCGCCTTGCCGTACCATACGAAGCAGATCCGAGTCGGCCAGAGCGTCTCCGTCCTCAAGGCTCTCGCGTCGAAAACCCGCGCCGACATCCTCGAGCTCCTGGCCGGCCGGGACATGAACATCAACGAGCTGAGCAAGGCGCTCGGCGTGGCCCAGTCCACGGTGACCAAGCACGTGCAGATCCTAGAAGAGGCCGGCCTGGTCACCAGCGACTACCTTCCCGGTTCGCAGGGTCTGCAGAAGCGGTGCCACCGGGTGCAGGACCGCATCGTGGTCGACCTCTCGCCCGAGCCGCGGCTGCACGACGCAGTCGCCGAGATCGAGGTGCCGGTCGGCATGTACACGCGCATCCAAGCCCGCCCCACGTGCGGCTTGGCCAGCCGGGAGAAGTTCATCGGCATCCTCGACGACCCCCTCACCTTCAGCTTCCCGGATCGGCGCGAGGCCCAGCTGCTGTGGTCGGGAGGCGGGTTCGTCGAATACGCGTTCCCCAACATCCTGCCGGCGACCGTCGAGATCGTGGCCGTGGACCTGGAGCTGGAGATCGCCTCGGAGGCGCCGGGCTACAACGCCGAGTACCCCTCGGACATCACCTTCTGGATCAACGACGTCGAGATCGGCACCTGGACCTCCCCGGGCGACCTCGGCGGCACCCGGGGCCGACTGAACCCGCCTTGGTGGCACGACTACTTCAACCAGTTCGGGATGATGAAGATCTGGACCATCACCCGCGAGGGGACGAGCCTGGACGGGGAGAGGGTGAGCGACGTCACGCTGGAGCAAACCAAGATCGCCCCCTGGCAGGCCACCAAGGTGCGCATCGGGGTGAAGCCGGACGCCGAGAACCAGGGCGGGTTCTCGCTGTTCGGCGCCGGGTTCGGGAACTACGAGCAGGACATCCTGCTGCGGCTCCACTACGTGGCGCACGGCAGCCTGCCCAGCCCAGTGCCCAACCCGTGGCGACCGGAGAACCCGCCCACCGGGAACCTGGCCGACGAGTGATCAGTCCAGCCGGAACGTGACCGCCGCGAACGAGAGCGGCGGCAGGCTCAGCGTCGCGCTTCCGTTCTTCACGCACAGGTCCTCGAACGGCCGGGCGACGATGCGCTCCGGCTCGTCGAACGTGTTGGCCTCCTTGGGATCGGAGCCGGCGACGATCTCCGCGGACAGAGTCTGGGAGATGCTCCGGTCGCCCACCTTCACCGCCAGCTCGAGCGCCCGGTCCACGCTCCGGTTGACGGCGAACACGCTCAGATCGCGTCCGTTCAGGATCGCGCTGGCGTCCACGTAGGGCACCGAGCCGTAGTCCTTCGACTCGTACACCTGCCCCTCGACCGACGTCCGCAGCGACACTCCGTCGCGACGCTTGGCCATCATCGCGATCGGGTGGAAGATCGTCTGCCGCACCATGCGGTCGCCGTCCGTGAGGATCGGCGCGATGACATTCACGATCTGTGCGAGGTTGGCGATCTTCACCGAGTCCGCATGCCGGATGAAGCTGTTCAGGAACTCCGCCGCCACCAGGGCGTCTTCCAGGTTGTACACCTCCTCCAGCAGGTGCGGCGCGACCTTGCCCCGGCCGTCGTGGTGCTCCGGACCGCGCGCCTTGTACCACACGTTCCACTCGTCGAAGCTGATCCGCACCGGCTTCTTCATCCGCAGCGCGTGGTGCACCTCGGCGCACACGGCGTCGGTGGCCTCGATCTGCCGGTCGATGCTGTTGGACACCGCGAGGAAGTTCTCGGTGTCGTTGGCCTCGTTCCCCACGTAGCGGTGCACGCTCAGGTAGTCAATCGAGTCGCGGCAGTGGGCCAGCACCGTGCGGTCCCAAATCAGGTACGTCGGCATGTCGATCGCGCACGACCCGCAAGCCACCAGCTCCAGGTTCGGGTCGCACATGCGCATCATGTTGGCGGTCTGCTGGGCGTTGACGGCGTACACCTCGGCGGGCACGTGCCCGATCTGCCAAGGGCCGTCCATCTCGTTGCCCAGGCACCACAGACGCACGCCCCAGGGCTTCTCGAAACCGTGCTCTCGACGCAGGTCCGCCCAGCGGCTGCCGCCCTCGATGTTGCAGTACTCCAGCCAGTTGCGCGCCTCCTCCGGCGTGCCGGTTCCTAGGTTCACGGCCAGCATCGGCGTCCAACCCATGCGATCGCACAGCGCGAGGAACTCGTTCGGCCCGAACTGGTTGGTCTCGATGCTCTGCCAAGCCAGGTCGCGGGTCCGGGGCCGCGACCCCTTCGGGCCGACCGCGTCGAGCCAGTGGTAGCCGCTGACGAAGTTGCCGCCGGGGTAGCGCATCGCGGTGAACCGCAGCTCGCGGAGCGCCTCCAGAACGTCCTTGCGGCAGCCGTGCTCGTCGGCGTGGGGGCTGTCGGGCTCGTACACCCCCTCGTACACGGCGCGGCCGAGGTGCTCGAGGAACCCGCCGAACACGCGGGGGTCGACACGGTCGATGACGAAGGCGGTGTGCAGGTGCAGGGTGGAATGTCTCATGTCAATCCTTGAGTCCCGTCGAGGACATGCTCTCGACGATCTGTCTCTGGAAGATGGCGAAGATCAGCAACAGAGGGGCGGTGGCCATCGCGCTGGTGGCCAGCGTGCGCCCGTATTCGGTGTAATAGGAGGCCTGGAGCGCGAGGATGCCCACCGGCAGCGTGTAGTTCTGGATGGAGTCCAGATACACCAGGGGGCCGACGAAGTCGTTCCAAGACCCGATGAACGTCAGCACGCCGAGCGTGGCCATCGCCGGGGCGCACAGCGGCAGGCTCACGTGGTAGTACACGCCCAGCCACGAGCAGCCGTCGATCAGAGCGGCCTCCTCGATCGCTTTGGGAAGCGACCTCATGAACTGGGTGAGCAGGAACACCCCGAAGCCACCCCCCGCGGCGGGAAGCACGAGCGCGGCGGGGGTGTCCAGCAGGTGCAGCGAATTCAGGATGAAGTACACCGGCACCAGGAACAGCAGCCCCGGCACCATCATCGACGCGACCACCAGGTAGAAGAACGCCCCCGCGCCCGGCACGCGCACGCGCGTGATGCCGAACGCCGCCAGCGACGACAGAACCAGCACCAAGAACGTCACCGAGCTGGACACGAGGATGCTGTTCATCAGCCAGCGGACGAACGGCGCCTCCTCCGACCAGTTCAGCACGTCCAGGTAGTTCTGGAGCGTCCAGTGCTTCGGAATCGCCGACTCCGGGTTCAGCACCTCGGCTTCGGGCTTGAACGACGTGAGCACCATCAGCACCATGGGCGCCACGAACAGCAAGCCCACGGCGAACATCAGCACCAGCAGCAACCAGCGGCCCTTCACGACGCCTCCTTGCGCATCAGCCAGAACTGCATAAATCCGAACACGGCTACGACGGCCGCCAGCATCCAGCTCATCGCCGCCGCGTAGCCCAGCCGGTAGCCGTTGAAGGCGGTCTCGTAGATGTACTGCACCACGCCGCGCGTCGCCAGCTCGGGGCCGCCGCCGGTCAGCAGCTGCGCCTGGGGGAAGAACTGGAACGCGCCGATCAGGTTGGTGACGATCACGAACAGCACCACGGGCCGCAGCAGCGGGAACGTCACGCTCCAGAACCCGCGCCAGCCGTCCGCGCCGTCCAGCGACGCCGCCTCGTGGAACATGCGCGGGATGTTCTGCAGGCCCGCGAGCAGGATCACCGCCGTGCCGCCCGAGGTCCACCACAGGCTCATCAGCACGATGCTGGGCATGGCGATGTTCTTGTCCGAGAGCCACGGCACCGGAGCCAGCCCCAGGTTCTTCAGGATGAAGTTGAACAGGCCGAACTCCAGGTTGTAGAACCACTGCCAGAGGATGCCCGTGACGGCCACGGTGAACATCGTGGGCAGGAAAACCATCGCGCGCACCGCGTTCCGGCCCCTGGGCATCGCGTTGAGGCCGACGGCCAGCGCGAACGCCGTGACCACCAGCGACGGCACCATCATCGCCGCGAACTTGGCGGTGACCACGAACGCCCGCTGCAGGTACTCGTCGCGCCATCCGTCCACGAAGTTGCGGAAGCCGACGAAGCCCGCCGACTTGGGCGAGGTGAGATCGAACTGCATCACCGCGAGGTACGCCGCGACGACGATCGGAACGAGAACGAACAGCGCGAACAGCGACGCGTAGGGAAGCAGGTAGGCCCACCCCAGCAACGCCCGGGCCCTGCGCGCGCTCACCTCGGGCCTCCCGGCGCGCGCGACTCGGCCCGGTCGCGGTCGATCGCCCTCTGCGCGTTCTCGTCGGCGATCCTCAGCGACTCCTTGGCGCCCATGCGCCCTCGGATCACCCGCTCAACGGCGAGGTTGATCTCCAGCCCCATCTCGAAGAGCGGAACGATCCGCGGCGGATACACCATGTAGGGGATCTGCTGGGAGAACGCGTACTGGACCTGCATCGAGCGGAACCGGTCGGTGTTCCGCACACTCCGCCGGGCAGGGACCTGGCCCGCCTCCGCCCAGTCCAGGCTGTTCTCCGACAGGAAGCGGATGAACCGGGCCACGCCGTCCCGCTCGCGGTCGGTCAGACCCTTACGCATGCATAGGATGTGCGAGTCGGCCATGGTGCCTGGCCGATGGCCCAGAACGGGCATCGGCGCGCCCACGTAGTTCAGCCCCTCCAGGCGCTTCAGGTCGCCCAGCATGTACACCCCGTCGAACACCATGCCGACCTTCTTCTGCCGGAAGCCGATCCAGCCGAGCTGGTTGTCGGGCGGAGGGATCAGCCGCCTCTCCGTTCGAAGCTTGCCAAGGAACTCCAGCGCCTCGACGTTCCCGGGGTTGTCGAGGTCGGCGTTGCCCTGCTCGTCCAGATACCGGCCCCCGAACTGAGGGAACACCGACTGGTAGTTGTTCTGCCAGTGCGTGAGCGCGAAGCCGTAGCGGTCGGGGTTCGACGAGCCGCGGGGATCCATCATGAGCGTCGCCGCCCGCAGAAACTCCTCCCGGTTGGACGGGGGCTTCGGCCGGCCCTGAGAGTCCACGATGCCGGCCTCCCGAAGCATGTCCGTGTTGCAGTACAGGCCCTGCGGATGGATGTCCAGCGGCACCCCGACACGGTGGCCGCCGAACTCGGTGGTGCGGAGCACGAGGGGTTCGAAGTCCTCCTCGGGCACGCCGCCGGGGCCGTAGAGGAAGTCGGCCGGCTCCAGGAACCCCGCCCGGTTCATGCGGGGCAGCGTGCTGGCGTGGATCACGAACACGTGCGGCCCGCGGCCGTTCACGGCGGCCACCATGAGCTTGTTGTAGTAGGTCGCCCATGCGATCCGCTGCATGCTCACCTTCAGGTCGGGGTTCTCCCGGTTGAACCTGCGGATGAGCTCGAGCATCACGCGCCCGTCCGGGCCGGTGAAGCCGTTCCAGAACGAGATCTCGGTTTGGGGCCGACCGCGCACCGCGCCGATCCAGCCCGAGCGCACAAGGAGGATCGCCAGAATCGTCGCCAGCAGACCGTATAGAGCCTGGCGTATGCGCATAGCAACGATTATGGTTCGCGGAAACCGCGGATCACCACCCCCGCGTCGTTGCGCCCGACGTAGTACCAGCCGTCGTAGGCGAGGCGCACCTCGTCCGTCCAGTAGCCTCCCTCGGGCTTGGGCCACTCCAGCCGCAGCCGATCGCCGTCCCGCTTCCAGCGGCCGACCCGCTCCCCTTCGCGCAGCACGCCCCCCGGCTCCAAGCGAACCTTCAGGACCCTGCCGAAGTCCGCCTGATGCAGCCAGGTGCCCTCGACGCCCGGCGCCGGGCCTTGGGGCCTTCCGGTCCACTCCACCGGCAGACCCGGAAGCGGCCATCCGTCGTCCGACCAGAGCAGCTCGCGGATCTGGAGGGTGGGCAGTCCCCACATGTCCCCGTGCCAATGCTCGCGGCCGTCGTAGAAGTGGTACGGCATCAGCCACCGCCCGTCGGACGCCCGGAGCACGTCACAGTGCCCCGGCGCGAACATCGGCGGGGAGCCGCGCAGCACGACGGTGTGCCCGCCGTCCACCATCGGAACGCCGTTTCGGTCGACGAACGGGCCGGTGGGGTTCTTGGACCGGCCGACCACGATGCGGTAGGTGCTGCGCACCCCCTGCGCGGCCAGCCCGTACGACACGAACAGATACGTCCACCCGTCGCGCTGGATCACGGCGGCCGCCTCAAGGGCGTTGCCGCGATCCAGGGTGTTGCGCGCGACGAGAGTCATGTCGCTGCGGTCGGGATGCTTCAGCTTGCCGGTCTTCGGATCCAGCTCGGCCACGTACAGCCCCGCGAAGTAGGAGCCGAAGAACAGGAACTGCCTCCCGTCGGCCAGCACCAGCACCTCGGGGTCGATGGCGTTGAACGTGTCGACGCTCTGCACGCTCTCGATCACCATGCCGCGGTCGACCCACCCTTCCAGAGGCTTCTCGGGGTCCGGGTTCGGGTTCTCCGCGAAGCCGATCACCGAACCGTTGCCCCCGAACCGCTCGCTGGCGCTGTAATACATGCGGAGCGCCCCGCCCACGCGGATGCAGTCCGGCGCCCACAGCGACCGGTGCTGGGGGATCCTCTTGCGCAGCCACTCCGGGGTCTCCGGCAGCACCGGACCCCAGACCTTCCACGACTTCAGGTCCTTGGAGGTGCGGAGCATCGAGAAGCTGTTGCCGCTGGTGCAGAACGCGTAGTAGGTGTCGCCCACCTGGAACACGGTCGGGTCATGCACCCCCCGGCCGCCCTCGGCGAACGCTCCGTCGCCAGGGAACGCTTCGGCCGGCCCCAGCAGCGAGCCGGCCTGGGACAGCAGCAACGCAGCCATGAGGGTCCACATCTCCCCGGCGGGTTACTGTCCCTGCTGGCCCTGCACCGGCGCCTGCGGCATCGCCTTGCTGGGGTCGTTTTGCATGCCGCGCTGCTGCATCAGGGACTCCTCCATCTTCTTGGCGCGCTGCTCGGCCTCTCGGTCGGTGCATCCCGCGGCGGCGGCGAGGATCAGGATGAAAGCGAACGAAAACGTCTTCCAGTTCATGGGTTGCTCTCAGGGTTCCCCGGGGGCCCGGCCGAGCCGGGCCCCCGCTCGGGTCGTCTCGGCTCGGGTCAGAGCCTGGAAAGGTCGCACTGGCCCCAGCTCTCCCAGTTGTTGCGGGAGGTCGGGGTGCGCTCGGTGAGCCTCGTGGTGTTGGGCACCAGCTGCCACGTGTTGCCGTCGAACTGCCACACGTCGCTGTTCACGCCCATCATCTGGAACGTTACGGCGTGCCGCTGGAAGTACTTGGCGTGGCCGTCGGCGAAGCCGTAGTTGTCGCCCTTGCCGAACGAGGCGCCCATCCAGTTGATGTCGATGCCGTTGCAGACGGGCGTGCCGTTCGGGTTGTGGACGTTGCCGAACGTCAGCGAGCCGTCGGCCAGCTGGCCACCGAACGGGGTGGGCTGGATGTAGGCGTCGCGGCTGGTGGCGTCCGTGCCTTGGTAGACCACGAGGTTCGCGGCGTTGCCGATCGACGTGGCGCTCTTGCGGCTCACCGCGCCGTTGTAGGCGTAGGTGGCGTTGGCGCCGGGCGGCGCAGGCACCGCTCCGAAGATGTTGTTGCTCAGCTTGGGGGCTGCGGAGTTGACGTAAATGTCCCGGTTCTTGACGTGCGGGAAGATCTCGGCGGCCCAGTTCTGCGGGGCGTTCGGGTCGATCCACCCCAGCGGAAGGTTGTCGCCGGGGAACCAAATCATGAACCCTCCGGCGTCCTCCGCCGTCGAGGGGAACACGTCGTCGTTGTCGGCCGTGTACATGACGGTGCCCAGGGAAAGCTGCTTCACGTTGGAGAGCGAGCTGGCCTTTTTGGCGGCGAGCTTGGCCTGGGCGAAAACGGGGAACAGGATGGCCGCCAGGATCGCGATGATCGCGATGACGACCAAGAGCTCGATGAGCGTGAAGGCTCTGCGTGCGTTCATGACTACCTCTTCGATGAGTGTGGCGTCGCAGCCTCGTCCGCCGACGCCCGGCCCGGCGCGGCGCTTTCCCGCCGGACAAGGACAGTATACGATAAGAATCGCCAAACAGCGATACTGTTTCCGAAAAACCGGCAAAACAGGCCCGCTTCAGCGTATCAGGCCAGCTGGCCGCTCCTTGGCGGCCTGAATGAATCGCTTCTTAGGAATCCTTACAACAGGCCGGAGGGTTCATCGCAGCACGAGCTGCACGTCGTCCAGATACAGCGGCCCGCGGTAGCCCGCCCCGCTGCCCTGGTTGTGCACCTTGAACCCGAAACCGACCACCCACCGAAGCGCGGAAGCCAGCTCGCCCTCCGTGCAGTTCCAACTCGGTGCGCCGGAGGCCGTCAGGTCCGCCGACACCTCGGTCCACTCTCCTGGCACCAGGCGCACGTCGGCGGCGAACTCGCGGTACTTCCAGTCGGCGCCGGTCATCTGGACGCGCGCCAGCAGCCCTTGCGGGGCGCCCTTGGGGAGAAAGACCCAGCCCCGGACCTTCGAGAAGCGGGACCAGTCCTCCCCGACCGGCGTCAGCCAGAACATCTGCGAGAACCGGCCGTCGGCGAGGTTCGCCTCGGCCCGGAGCGAGCGGGAGCCTCCGCGCGCGGTCTCGCTGGATGCCTCCGGCTGGAGCGTCCGCCCCGTGCCATCCTGGTTCCCATCGGCCCAGCTCGGGGCGTTCCACCGGTCCTTTCCGATCTCGAAGCCGTAGGCGGTCACCGCGTCGCCGCTCCGGGCATCGCGCACGACGAGCAGCCTCCGGGAGCTGCGAGCAACCGCTTCCTCCCCCAGCCGGGCCGTCGCCTCCAGCCGGTGCTCCCCGCTCTGCCAATCGGCGCGCAGGTCGAGCCGCAGGTCCCGCACGCCGGTTGCGACCTCCGACCGGACCTCGCCCTCGCCCGCGCCTTGCCAGCGCAGAAGCAGCCGGAGCGGGACGTCGCCCCGGTTCACCACGCGTAGCCGAGCGGTGCACAGGAGATCGCCCTCGACGGTCGGAGGTCCCTCCAGCACCATGCGGACCGAAGCCTTCGGAACGGGAAACACGCGCACGCCGCCGACCCATCGTCGTCCGCCGCGGCGCAGCTCGACGGGCACGCGGAAGGGGCTGACCGCACGCGGAGGGATCGCAACCCACGGACGCTCGTCGCGGCGCAGGTCGAACGCTCTGCCGCCGACCCTCGCCACTGCGCCGGGAGCGCGGATGGGAAGGTCGACCCTGTCGCCGGCCACCCCGCACACCGTCGGAGGAACCCAGAAGGCCTCGGCGCCCACGCCGCCCAAGGCGTACACCTCCACCCCTGGGCGCAACGCGAGAAGAGCCCGGCCGCCCCGCACGGGAACACGCTCACCCGGACGCTCGAGCGCCTCCAAGCCGGGAAGGCGAATCCGCAGCACGGCCCTTCGGGTCCGCTTCCCGCGGTTGGCCACCCACAGCCGACGGACGCCGGCCCCGTCGCGGAACAGCGCCGCCTCGAGCTCCGGCTCTGGGCGCTCCCACACGATCGACCTCCGGCTCTCCGTCCACTCGAAGGCGGACAGAGCCACACCCAGCGCTCCGTAGCCGTGGAAGGCCGTCGCCTGCCAAGGCTCGTCGCCGACGCTGTCCTGCCACAGCCACACCGCCCTCGCCCAGCCGGGGCCCTCGCCGAGCAGCAGCGTCCGCCAGAAAAGCTGGTAGTTGGTGGTCTCCCCCGAACCGGGCGCCGACCACCACCGGGGCAGCCAACCCTCCAGTCGGACTGCGTCCCTGCGGGCCAGCGCCATCGCTCGGGGCAGCCGCAGGAGGTCCAGGGTCTCGAAAGATGGCGGCTCGAAGAAGGAGCCGGTTAGGAACCACAGGGCGTGCGTCGATTCCCCGTAGTCCGACAGCAGGCCGCCGCGATCCCGGGGACGAGGCTCCACGAGCTCCGTGGCCGGGGAGAGCGAAGGCCCCGGGCCTTGGTCGGAGACCAGCACCGAATCGATGGTTCGAAACCCGAGCAGCCTGGCTTGGCGGTAGGCGCGCGTGCGGGCCAGTCTGCCCATGCGCTCCCTCACGAGCATTCCCATGGCATCTCGCAGGGTCCTCCGGTCTCCCAGCCTTTCGGCCATGCGGGCCCAAGCATAAGCGGCCTGCAGCATGGCCATGTTGTCCGTGAAGCCCTTGGGGTTGCCGCCGTCGCCCTCCACGTACAGCGGCGCGTAGCCCACCGCCCAGTCGCCGTACACCCAGTTCCAGCCGTAGAACAGCTCCCGCAGCAGCGGCCACAGGCGTCGCACGTCGTCCCACCTTCCACCGTAGTGCCCGCGGCACCAAGCGGCCGTGACGTTGTAGCCGAACCATCCCGCGTCGATGAAGTCGTTCCCCGCGATGCGGTAGTTGTCCAGCAGCATCGGTAGCGGGCTGGAGGCGTCGCGACGCAGCGAGTACATGCGGGATCGGTTGCCGATCGACTCGCGGATCGCCCAGTCAGCCCAGCGGTCGAACAGCCGTCGCTCGTCCGGCCCCATCCAGCCGACCATCGGGTACTCCGCTGTCATCCATCGGCCCTCGCCGATCGCGGAGGTGCCGAACACGGAAGTCGGCTGCTCGGCGTAAGCCCGCCGCACGTAGGCGCGATAGTCCGCCAAGGCCCGTCGAACGTCGGCGGGCTGACTCTCCAAGGCCCGAGGCGAGGCGTCCGGCGTCAGCAGCATGCCGTACAGGTCGGGCCGAGGCACGGACCATCGCGCGGCGTCCCCGGGAACGTACGCCACTTCGGCGAGGAACCCCTGCAGGCCGCTCCGGATCGGCTTGCTCTCCACATGGATCGCCTCGCCCAAGTCGAGGCAGGCCACGAGCGCGGGGGGCAGCGTGGCGAACGGACGGGTCCCCTGCGACCATCCCCAGGGGTCCCGCGGGGCTGGGAGGAACTCGATCCGGTTCTCGAACGCCACCCGGTCCTGGCCCACGGTCCACTTCTCGCGGAGACCGATCGGCACCCTCCAGAAGGCCTTGGCCAAGCGATCCAGGCGGCCCTCCTCGGCGGTGGGCGGCTCCTTCACCCATCGAGCTACGGAGGCCGGCGGTTGGACCCGGGCGCCGAACACCGGCAGCACGCCGAAACGGGCCGCCCCGTCCCAGCGGAGGGTCAGACCGTCTCCGCAGAGCGCGGCGCGGGGACGCTGGTGGAGGATCCACAGGGACGCCCACAGTCCGACCCGGTCCCGGGTCACCGCCAACAGATACGGCTTGGACCACCGCTCGGGCCTGGCCGCATCGCCGTCCGTGCGCAGGTTCTTCCATCCGTCGGCCGTGAGAACCCAGGCGGCCTCAAGGCGCGTTCCCGCCAGAACCCGCGCGCCGCCCCGCTCCGTGCGGAACCAAACGACCGGCGTCAGGAGACTTTCCAGCACATCCAGACGGTCCGCCCCCCGCCGGTAGACGGAAGTCAGCTGCGTCCAGCCGATGGATCGGATCTCGTTCTGCACGGCGTCGGTCGCCCCCTCGAGCGACACCGCGCCAGCGGGCGCCTCCCGGCCGCGCTCATCGAAGCGGGTCAGAACCGCCCGGTGGCCGTCGTTGCGTACTCCCAACACGAGCAGGTCCTGGTTGGCCGTCTTCGCGGTCACGCGCAGGCCTGGACCGAACCTCCCGCGCGCCACCTCGTCGATCCGGAAGCTCCCCGGCTGGGGGGGCGACGAGCAGCAGTGCGGCGGCAACGAGCGTCGGGGCCATTCCCTCATTCCTCCTTCTCTGCGCGGGCGAGGTGCCACAGCAGATTGGCCATCCCAGCGTTGCCCAGCAGGGTCTTCACCAGCGGCCTCTCGCTCACGGGCAGAGCGAGCGCGTGGGGCTCCTTGGAGCGCTCCGATTCGTCCGGCTCCAGAGGCTGGGACGACCCGACGGCTCGGCACCATTCCCTTCGGGGACCGTCGGCGATCCGCCAAGGCCTCAGGTTGCGCCAGAAGAGGCCGTCCGCGTCCCGAAGGAAACGGAGTGCGAACTCGGCGTGCCGCTCGACCTCCGGCCCGAACCGTTGGACACCCAGCGCCGAGTCCAGGGCGACGAGCCCGTCGGCGAGGTGCTCGGCGAAGAACGTCGAGTCGTACCAGTGCCGCCGAGAGGGGTCGCGGACCACCGAGTCGTAGAGCGCCCCGGTGCGGTCGCAGGCGGCCTGCGCCAGACGCACGGCGCGGTCCAAGCCGGAGCGGTCCCCGGACAGCGCGGACCACTCCACCCAAGCGCGGATGGCGTTGCCGGTGTTGTAGGTCCATTTCGTCGGGTTGATGGTCCAGTTTGGGGCGAACAGACCGTCGCGCACCAGCCCGTCGCCGTCCACCAAGGCTTCGTGAAGCCAATCGAGGAGCCTTCGGGCCAGGGCGATGCCCTCCGCAGGCCGGTGGCCGATGCGCGCCAGCCCCAGCGCCGCCAGGGCAACGGCCTCCGTGGAGCAGGCGTTGCGGTCGTCGGTGCCGGGCTTGGTCGGGTCGGTGCCCCAGCGCACACCGCCCGGTCCGCCGGGTCCGTCGACGCCCTTCAGTAGGAACCGTTCGTACACCTCGATGGCGCGTTTGCGGCAAGCCTGGTCTCCCGTCGCCTCGAAGGCGGCGATCAGGCCGAGCACGACCCAACCGTTGTCGTCGTAGTACTTGTCGTTGTTCCCGGGGAACGTCAACCAAGCGTTGTAGGCGCCCGCCTCCGGGTCGTAGTACCGCTCCATGCACAGGCGGACCGCGTTCAGGGTGCGCCTCCACCGTCCCGGCTCGTGCCGCTCGGCCTCCGCACAGGCCCGGAACGCCACCACCACGGGCCACAACACGTAGCCGCGATCCTGCAGGCCGTCGGAGGGCACGGTCTCGGCGCTCGCGCACGGGCCGCGGAACAGAAACGCCCGACCGTCCCAGAACGTCCGCACCAAGGCCGAGGTCAGCCGCGACGCCTCCCGCCGCCACCGGCCGGAAGCGGCGAGTCTCGGCCAAGCCCCAGCCCCGAGGGCCGCCATGCCAAGAAGAGCCTGCCGACGAGTCAGATGCACGGGGCCAGTTTGGACGATCCCAAAGCGGCGCGTCACGGGCGTGCGGCAGGCATCTGCCATAATCCGAGGTTGATGTCCGGCACCTCTCCCGACGCGCGCTTCCGGCTGTCGCCCGACCTAGCCCTCAGCCTGGCCGAGCAGTACGGAACCCCCTTGTACGTGCTCAGCGAGGCGCATCTGCGGAGCCGGATCCGGGAGTATCGCGCGGCGTTCCGCGCCGTGGCGCCGAACAGCCGGCTGGTGTTCGCGAGCAAGGCCAACTCGACGCTGGCGGTCCTGAAGATCGCGCACCAAGAGGGCTGTCTCATCGACGTCGCCAGCGAGGGAGAGCTCCGCGCGGCCCTTCTGGCTGGCGTGCCCGCCTCCGACTGCCACCTGCACGGCAACTACAAGACGATGCCGGAACTCGCCTTCGCGTTCGCAGCGGGGGTCGGAGAGATCGTGGTGGACAACTTCGCGGAGATCGAGGCCATCGCCGAGCTGGCCACCGCCGACGCTCCACCGAGCCAGCTGGTCGCGCAGGCCCTTGGCCTTCCCGCCGAGCAGCCCGTGCGGTGCCCGGACCTGGTGATCCGAGTCGCGCCCGGAGTCGACCCCGTCACCCACCAGAAGATCAGCACCGGACAGGACGACACGAAGTTCGGGTTCAACCTCTCCGACGGTTCGGCCGAGCGCGCCCTACTCCGGTGCCTGGAGCTCAAGCTGCCGGTCGTCGGGTTCCACTGCCACGTCGGCTCCCAGCTGCTCGACCCCGAGGCCCAGAGGGCCGGCGGCGAGGCCATCGCCCAGTTCGCGGCGGACATGCTGCGCAAACACGGGTTCGAGACGCGCGTCCTGAACGTCGGCGGCGGCCTCGGGGTCCGCTACACCGACGCCGACGACCCGATTCCGATCGCGGACTACTGCCGTCTCGTGGTCGAGGCGATGCGCGCGCCGCTCGAAGGCACGGGGCTGGATCCAACGCTGATGCAGGAGCCCGGCCGATCCTTGGTCGCCGAGGCGGGCGTCACGCTCTATCGGCTTGGAGTCTTGAAGACGGTGCCCGCCGGCGAGGGCCGCACGCGCACCTACGCGAGCGTCGACGGCGGTCTGAGCGACAACCCGCGGCCCGCCCTGTACGGCAGCCGCTACACCGTGCTCCGGGCGGCGCGCGCGGATGGCGGCGACCCGAGCGGGCCCTCGACCGCCCTCTACACGGTCGCCGGCAGGCACTGCGAGACAGACCGGCTGTTCGTGGACGTGGAGCTGCCGTCCGACCTGGCCGAGGGAGACCTGCTGCAAGTGCTCTGCACCGGTGCCTACAACAGCTCGATGGCCAGCAACTACAACCGGTTCCTCAGGCCCGCCACCATCCTGGTGAGGGAGGATGGGTCCCTCGCACCCATTCAGCGCCGGGAAACGTACGACGAGTTGTTCGCCCGGGAGATCCTCCCGAGCCTCTGAGCCATGCTGGAACTTCCGCCGATCCCCGTCCTGCTCGCGATCCTGGTCGTCATCTTCTTCGGGATCGGCCTGCACGAGTACGCCCACTGCAAGATGGCGGACCTCGCCGGAGACCCGACGCCGCGGATCTACGGCCGCGTCACGCTGAACCTGACCAAGCACTTCGAGCCGCTCGGAACGCTCATGATCCTTCTCACGTCGCTGACCGGCGTGGGAATCGGCTGGGGCAAGCCGGCCCCGATGAACCCGAACAACATGCGCAACCCGCGATGGGACGCGTTCGCGGCCACGGCCGCCGGTCCGATCTCGAACCTGGTGCAGGCCACGTTCTTCGCCGTGCTGCTCCGCGTCGCGGCGACCTCGGGAGCGCCCGGGCACAGCCAATTCCTCACGGCTCTGCTGGTGTACGGCGTCGCCATCAACCTCGGTTTGTTCCTGTTCAACCTCATCCCGCTCGGCCCGCTGGACGGGCACTGGCTTCTGGGGACGTTCTTCCCTGAGCCGATGCGCCAGCGGTGGTACTGGTGGAATCAGCGGTATGGCTCGGGGCTGTTGCTGGTGCTGATCCTGGTCGGTCAGCTCTCCCGCATCCCCACCATCGGCCTGATCATCGGTCCCCCGCATCGCGCGCTGTTCCAGCTGCTGACCGGGACGAGCTTCTGACAGGCGCAACCGAGGGCAAGCGATGGAAAGGCAACGGATTCTCAGCGGCATGCAGCCGACCCAGCCGAAGCTGCATCTTGGCAACTACGAGCCGATCAAGAGCTGGGTCCGGCTTCAGGAGCAGTACAAGCTGTACACGTTCGTGGCGGACTGGCACGCGCTCACCACGATGGCCGAGAACCCCAGCGACATCGCCGCCAACTCCCGCGAGATCGTCAAGGACTACCTGGCGGCGGGCATCGACCCGTCGCGCTCCACGGTGTTCCTGCAGAGCCACGTGCCGGAGCACGCCGAGCTGCACCTGCTGTTCAGCATGATCACTCCGCTGGGATGGCTCGAGCGCGTTCCCACCTACAAGGAGAAGAAGCAGAACCTTCAGACGGAGAGCGAGCCGTACGGGCTGCTCGGCTATCCGGTGCTGCAGGCCGCCGACATCCTGCTGTACAAGCCGTACGGCGTGCCCGTCGGCAAGGACCAGGCGCCGCACCTAGAGCTCTCGCGGGAGATCGCGCGGCGCTTCAACCACCTGTACGGCGAGGTCTTCCCCGAGTTCGTGAACATCCTGTGCGACACGCCGGTCCTGATGGGCCTGGACGGGCGCAAGATGAGCAAGAGCTACGGCAACGCGATCTACCTCAACGAAACCGAGGAGGAGACCGCCCAGAAGGTGATGTCCGCGTTCACCACGCCGACCAAGATCCGGAAGACCGACCCCGGCGATCCGGAGAACTGCGCGGTGTGCAACCTGCTTCGGGTCTACTCCCCCGACTGGGAGGTGCAGACCGACGAGTGCCGGCGGGGCGTGCGCGGCTGCGTGCAGAACAAGCGCGAGTGCGCCGAGGCGATCAACGCCGCGCTCCGACCGTTCCGCGAGCGGCGCAAGCAGATTGACGACGCCACGGTCGAGGAGATCCTGCGCCGAGGGGCCGAGGAGGCCAGGGACTTCGCCGCCAAGACCCTGGCCGAGGCCAAGCGCGCCATGGGCTTCCGCTGAGCGCGTTCCCACGATGGAGCGTTCCTTCGTCCATTACCTGCCCATCCTCACCACCGTCCTCTCGGCGGGATTTCTGGCGGTCCTCGTACGGGCCGCGTTGGTGCGAAGGTCGGGCCCGCACCTGTGGTGGTGGGCGGCGGGAGTGTTCTTCTACGGTGTGGGCACGGCGCTCGAGTCGACCGTCACGCTGTTCGGCAACTCGGTTGCCTTGACCAAAGCCTGGTACATCGCAGGCGCGCTTCTCGGTGGGTATCCGCTGGCGCAGGGCGTCGCGTATCTTCTGCTGCCGAGGCGAACGGCCCACGTTCTGGCCGCCCTCACTCTGGCCTTGGTCGCCGGCGCGGCGGTAGCCGTCGCTTTGAGCCCCGCGGACCTGAGCCGTCTGGAGCCGCACCGACCGACCGGAGCGGTCATCGCCTGGAAAGCCGTGCGCTGGACCACCCCGCTGATCAACCTGTACGCCTTCACGCTGCTGGTCGGGGGAGCCGTGTGGAGCGCGGTTCGCTACGCCCGAACGGCCGCAACCCGGCACCGTGCGGTCGGCAACGCGCTCATCGCGGTCGGAGCGCTCCTGCCGGGAGTGGGTGGAGCCATGGCAAAGGGAGGCTTGGTCGAGGCGCTCTACGTGGGCGAGTGCGTTGGGCTCATCCTGATCTGGCTGGGCTATGGCATCATCGCCGCCAAGCGCTCCTTCGAGCCGGCGCCCGCCAGGCAGTAGGCACCCTCTTCGGCTCCCGTCGCCTCTCCTTCAGCAGACCCGCAGTCATCGCAACGCCATGGAAACCTCCTCGCAGAAGCGTCCCTTGTACAGGTTCGTTCCAGACCCCCAGACCGGGGAAACCGTGATCGAGGTCGCCCACGGCGGCCGCACGCTGATGGGCCTGTCGTGTTTGAACAAGGGCACCGCCTTCACCGAGGAGGAGCGGCGAGAGCTGGGGTTGCTCGGCCTGCTCCCCAACCGCGTGCTGACGATCGAGCAGCAGGTGCAGCGCATGCGGCGCGAGTACCTCCGCGAAGCCACGGACATCGAGCGAAACCTGTTCCTCAGCGCCCTGCACGACCAGAACGAGACGCTGTTCCTGCGACTGGTGCAGGACCACCTGACCGAGATGATGCCGATCATCTACACCCCCGTGGTGGGCGAGATCGTCCGGCAGTACAGCCGCATCTACCGGGGCTCCCGCGGGCTGTACATCGCCTACCCCGACCGGGACCGGATGGAGGAGATCCTCGACAACTGGCCCCATCCGTTCGTGGACGCGGTGTGCGTGACGGACGGCGAGGCGGTGCTCGGAATCGGAGACCAGGGTGCAGGCGGCATCGCGATCCCGATCGCCAAGCTCGTGGTGTACACCCTGCTCGCTGGAGTCCGCCCGTTCGGGCTGATGCCGGTGATGCTGGACGTCGGCACCGACAACCCCGACCTGCTGGAGGATCCGCTCTACCTTGGCTGGAGGCACGAGCGCGTGCGCGGAGAGCGCTACGACGCGTTCGTCGATCAGTTCGTGCAGGCCGTGCGGCGGCGCTGGCCGACCGCTCTCATCCACTGGGAGGACTTCGGAAAGACCAACGCCCGCAGGTTGCTGGAGCGCTACCGCTGGGAGGTCTGCTCGTTCAACGACGACATCCAAGGAACCGCGGCGGTGGCCTTGGCCGCTCTGATCGCGGCCGTCGCCCGAGCGGGTTCCACGTTCCGGGAGCAGCGCGCGGTGGTGCACGGCGCGGGAACCGCCGGAGTGGGCATCGCGGACGAGATCGTCTCGGCGATGGTCCGCGATGGCCTCTCGGAGGAGGAGGCCGTCGGCAGGGTCTGGCTGCTGAACAGCCGCGGCCTGATCCTGGAGGACTCGCCCGGGTTGGAGCCGTTCCAGAGGCGCTACGCCAAGCCCAGATCCGCTGTGGCCGGTTGGGGCGTCGCCGATCGCGACCGCATCGGCCTGGAGGAGGTGGTCCGGGGCGTCCGCCCGACGGTGCTGATCGGAACCTCCACCCAGGCGGGTGCTTTCACGGAGGCCATCGTGCGCCAGATGGCCGCCTGCTGCCCTCGGCCGATCATCTTCCCACTGTCCAACCCCGACACCAAGGCCGAGGCCAGTCCCCAGGACCTGTTGGATTGGACGGAAGGCCGGGCGCTGGTGGCCACCGGCACGCCGTTTCCCCCGGCGACCTTCCGGGGGCGCTCGGTCCGCATCGGAAACTGCAACAACGCGTTCGTGTTCCCCGGGCTGGCGCTCGGGGCGATCGCCTCGCGGGCACGGGCGATCAGCGACGGGATGGTTTCGGCGGCGGGAACGGAGATCGGCAAGTGGATTCCCAGCGACGGGGACCCGCTCGGCCCGCTCATGCCGACGCTGGAGGACGCGCGGGCGATCTCGCGCAACGTGGCGATCGCCGTGGGACTGGCGGCGCAGCGCGAGGGCTTGGCGGAGCGCGCCAGCGTCGAGGAGCTGGAGCGGAGGATCGCCGAGGTCAGCTGGAAGGGCGGGTACTACCGCTACCGGCGCGCCGCCGACTGAGCGCGCTCCCGCATCCAGGACAACACCTTCTTGGACAGCGGGTGGTCCGGCTGGCCCACCATGGCGTTGGCTCCCATGTGGTCCAAGTCGGGCCAGAAGCTCACCTCGGCTCGTGCGCCCTTGGCCCGCACCGCCTCGGCGAACTCCTCGGCCTGTTGCCTAGACCGCCTGTCGGCCCGCGGCAGCCCGGCCAGCCCGCGCCCGGCGACCACCAGCAGGAAGTCGCACGGCCGATCCGTCCGCTGGAGCTGCAGCAGGGGCGAGGCGTCGTCCCACCCTTTCGGGTCGTCGCCGAACGCCTGGAGGTACATATGGCTGAGCCCCGGCAGGCGCGACTGCGCGCCCTCGGACACCCTCATTCCGCCCCCGTCGAGCGGTATGGCGCCCAACAGGTCTCTCGGTCGAAGGCCGTGCGGCTTGAGCCAGCGTTCGTCCGCGCCGAGGCAGGCCGCTAGGTGCGCTCCGGCGCTGTGACCCATCACGAACAGCCTGCCGGGGTCGCCTCCATAGCGCGCGATGTTCCGCCGCACGCAGCCCACGGCGGCCGCAGCGTCCTGGACGAACGCCGGGTATCGGTGCTCCGGCGCCAGGCGGTAGTTGGCGGAGACCAGCACGAAGCCCGCTTGGGGAAACACCGACTCCTTGCCCTTCAGGGCCTGGCGCTTGTCGCCCATGCTCCAGCCTCCCCCGTGGAAGAACACGACGACCGGGGCCTTGGAAGCCCCCTCCGGCGCGTAGACGTCCAGCCTGTGCCTAGGGTGGCCCGAGTCGGTGTACGGCACGTCGAGCGTCGCCTTCACCCCTTCCGCGGCTCCAGCCGAGAACGCCAAGAAACAGATGGCCGCGAGCGCCTGCATGCCTGCAAAGACGACGGATCGGGCAACGGGTTCGGCGCCGTCCGGATCCGGCATACTTGCGATCGAACCGACGATGTCCCTTGCAGCCGTCGAACCCGGACGCGTCTCTGCGGAACAGCGCCGCCAAGCCATGCGGCGGGTGGTCTGGGCGTGGGCGTTCGGCTCGATGTTCTTCTCCATCACCACCGGGGCGGCGTTCACATCGCTCCTGAAGAAGTTCCTGCAGATCTCGGACTTCGCCTACGGCCTGGTGATGGCGGCGGGGCCCGCGGCGGTGCTGTTCACACTGCTCGGGTCGCTGTGGGTCGAGCGGACCGGCCGCTCCAAGCCGGTCTTCCTGCGCTATCTGCTGGCCGCCCGGCTGTCGTGGCTGGCGATCGCCGCCGCGCCGCTGTTCCACTCGGAGCCTGGTGCGATGTGGGTGGCGGGCGTCGTCGGGTTGGCGGCATTCCTCAGCGCGGTGTGCGCGAACATCGGCGGGGCCGGCTTCACGGTATGGATGTCGGACCTGGTGCCGAGGGAGAGCGCGGGCGCGTTCTTCGGGCATCGGGCCAGGGTCGGGCTGGCTATGATGGTGCTGGCGAGCTCCGGCGTGTCGGTGGTGCTGGACCGGCTGCCCGGCGAGGCCTGGGTGTACGCCTCCGTGTTCGGCTTCGCCGCGCTGGTGGGGGCGATCGACATCCTGCTGTTCCTGCGCGTGCCCGAGGAGCCGAGGCCGATCGGTGCAAAGCCGCCGTCGCTGTGGGAGATCGTCTCCGTGCCGTGGCGCAGCGCGGAATTCCGCGCGTACTCCGCCTACACGATGGTGGCGTTCGTGGCCTACTCGATGTTCTGGCCCTTCCTCTGGCCGTTCTGCTTCGAGCCCGCCGAGCGCCACGGACTGGGGTTCTCCCTGCCGCTCACCAACGCTCTGATCGTGGTGCTGCCGCAGCTGGCCAACGCCTTCACCTCGCCGTTCTGGGGCCGGGCCTTGGACCGCTTCGGCCCGAAGCCGGTGCTGGGGTTCGGTGCGATCGCCGCCTTCGTGCTTCCGATCTTCTGGGTGTTCTGCAACCGCTCCTGGGGCCTGGACCTTTCGGCCATCGGTCTGCCCGGCCGGCTGGAGATGCCGATGCTGATCCCGCTCGTCAGCCTGCTCGGCGGACTCTGCTGGCCCTCCATCGACCAAGGCCTCGTGTACGTCCAGCTGCACGGTTTTCCGGAGGAGCGCAGGACGGCGTACGTGGCGGCCAACAACCTCGTGATCGGGTTGGCGGCGACCATCGGCAGCGCGCTGGGCGGCGCGGTCGCCTCGGCCTTCGAGCCGCTGGTGGGCAACGTCGGCTGGCTGCCGAGCTGGTTCTCCCACTACCAGGTCGTGTTCGCGGCGTCCATCCTGCTGCGGGTCCTCGCGTTCGTGCTTCTGTTCCAGCGGCTCGGGTTGGAGAGCCGCGGCACGTACGCCGAGGCCGGGCGGGCGGTGTTCGGCGAGGCGCTGCTGCCGCTGCGGCGCATGCTGCCGAGGCGGTGGACGTACCGCCGCAAGCGATGATCGAATACCTATAGCGCCACGGGAATGCTATTCTAAAGAGGTAGCGAGGAAAACCATGAAGCTAGCTGTCGGAATCGCGCTCGCCGCGTTGTTGATGGTCGTCGGCTGCTCCGGGCAGAAGCAGGAGGAAGGCGGCCAGACCGGCTCGACGTCCCCAACGGGGAAGAAGATCGTGGTCGGTTTCAGCCAGATCGGGGCGGAGAGCGGCTGGAGGACCGCCAACACGGAGTCCATCAAGTCCGAGGCCGCCAAGAGGGGCATCGAGCTCCGGTTCTCGGACGCCCAGCAGAAGCAGGAGAACCAGATCAAGGCGCTCCGGAGCTTCATCGCCCAGAAGGTCGACGTGATCATGTTCTCGCCGGTCGTCGAGGCCGGCTGGGGTCCGGTGATGCAGGAGATCAAGGACGCCGGAATCCCGGTGATCGTCGCGGACCGCCGTCCGGACGTGAGCGAGGACATGTACGTCACGTTCATCGGGTCCGACTTCGTCGAGGAGGGTCGGCGGGCCGCCCGCTGGCTGGCGGAGAAGATGAACGGCAAGGCGAACATCCTGGAGCTGCAGGGAACGCCCGGCAGCGCGCCGGCCATCGACCGGAAGAAGGGCTTCGAGGAGATTCTGAAGGACCACCCCGGCATGAAGATCGTGCTGTCGCAGTCCGGCGACTTCACGCGCGCCGGCGGCAAGCAGGCGATGGAGGCGTTCCTGAAGTCGCCCGTCGGACGGACCGCCAACGCTCTGTTCGCGCACAACGACGACATGGCGCTGGGCGCGATCCAGGCGATCGAGGAGGCGGGCTTGAAGCCCGGCAAGGACATCATCATCGTGTCGATCGACGGCGTGCGAGGCGCGTTCGAGGCGATGGTGGCCGGCAAGCTGAACTGCACCGTCGAGTGCAACCCGATCATCGGTCCGCAGCTGTTCGACGCCGTGGAGGCGGTGATCGCGGGCAAGCCGCTGCCCAAGCGCATCGTCGTCGAAGAGGGCGTGTACGACCAGAGCGTGGCCGTCAAGGAGCTGCCCAACCGCAAGTACTGAACCGACGCGCCCCGGCCGCCTACACCATGGTGTAGGGGTCGACGTCCACCACAACCTGGACGGCGGCCGGGGCCTGCAGCTCCGCCAGCGCCGCCCGGACGCCCGACGGAGAGCCATCCGGCGGCAGCTTCACCAGCACGTGGCGGCGGTACCTCTTCTGGATCCGTTCCAAGGCGCAGTCCGCCGGACCCAGCACCGTCGCCTCGGGCACCCGCCGAAGCAGCCTGGCGGCCTCCGACGACACCTCCCGCGCCAACGAGGCGTCCTCGGAGGTGACCAGCACGTTCACCAGACGCTGGAACGGCGGGTAGCCGGCCGCCTGTCGCTCCGCCTTCTGATGCTCGTAGAGCGATAGGTAGTCGTGCTCCGCCGCCGCGACGACGGCGGGGTGGCCGGGGTTGAGCGTCTGCACGAACACCCTTCCCGGCTTGCTGCCCCGGCCTGCCCTGCCTGCTACCTGCAGCAGAAGCTGGAACGTGCGCTCGCCCGCACGGAAGTCCGGCAGATTCAGCGACACGTCGGCGGCGACCACCCCCACGAGCGTGACGTTGGGGAAATCCAGCCCCTTGGCGACCATCTGCGTGCCGACCAGCACGTCCAGATCGCCCGATCGGAAGCTGGCCAGGATCTCGTCGAGCGCGTTGCGCCGCTGCGCCACATCCCTGTCGAGCCGGGCCACGCGCGCCATCGGGAACGCCGCGCGCACGGCCTCCTCCACCTTCTCGGTGCCCGCTCCGAACGGCCGCACCCTCCGCCCGCCGCACTCGGGGCAGACGTCGGGCGGCGGCTCGGCGTACCCGCAGTGGTGGCATCGCAGACGCCGCTCGCGAGCGCTCAGCGCGAGCGACACGGCGCAGTCGGGGCAGGCGAACGAGTGCCCGCAGTCTCTGCACAGTAGGAACGGGGCGTAGGCGCGACGGTTCAGGAACAGGATCGCCTGCTCGCCGCGGCCGAGCGTCTCACTCAGCGCCTGCAGCAGCTCCTCCGAGAACAGCCCCGGTCTGCCGGATCGGTACCCCGCCCCCAAGTCCACGACCTCCACCTCGGGCAGGCGCGCGGCCTCTGCCGCCCGCTCCGGCAGAGAGAGGAGCGTGAGCCTGCCCTGCTCGGCCTCCCAGAAGCTCTCCACGCTCGGCGTGGCCGAGCCGAGCACAACCGGGCAGCCGTGGATCTCCCCCAGCCGCAGGGCGAGCCGCTTGGCGTGGTAGCGCGGGGTGGTCTCCTGCTTGTACGACGACTCGTGCTCCTCGTCAACCACGATCAGACCGATCCGCGACAGCGGGGCGAACAGCGCGCTGCGCGCTCCAACCACGACGGGGCACTCGCCGTCGTGGATCCGGCGCCAGTTCTCCAGGCGCTCCGTGGCCGGGAGGTCGCTGTGCAGAATCGCGACCCGGTCGCCGAACCGGTCGCGGAGCTGGGCGATGGCCTGGGTGGCCAGCGCGATCTCCGGCACCAGATACAGCACCTGCCTTCCTGCCGCCAGCGCCTCTTGGGCGCACCGCAGGTACACCTCCGTCTTGCCGCTGCCGGTCACACCGAACAGCAGGAACCCTTGGAAGCGGTGGCCCTGGATCGCGTCGGCCACCGCCTCGATGGCGAGCCTCTGATGGGGGTTTGGCGCGGGCGCCGGGCGGGGCGCCGTGGTGGAGCCCGGCTCCGCTTGCACCAGCAGGCCGGCATCGACCAGCGCGCGCACGGTTGCGTCCGTCACGCCGCTCATCGCCCGAATCTCGGCCGCCGACAGCATCCGGTGGGACGCCGCCTGCATCTGCATCAGCACCAGCGCCTGGGCCGGTTTTCGGCGCGCCTCCTCGCGCAAGAACCGCTCGACCCGCTCCGCATCGGGACAAAGGCCGAGCAGCCCGCTCGCCCTGCAGCTCGACCCTTGGGCGCACAGCGCCAATCCGTGGCGCACCACGCCTTTGGCGACCAGCGAGCGCAGCACCTTCTCGGAGCCCGGCGGAGCCTTGCGCGTGCGGGAGCCCATCCAAGTGCCGCCCGCCTCGCGCAAGACGCGCACCGCCTCCATCTCAGCCGCTGTGAGGCCCTCGGGCGGATCGCCGGAAACCAGCGACCAGCACGGCGCCAGCCGCTGGCGGAGGTTCGGCGGCACCGCCGGACCCAACGCGGCGCCGATGGGGCACAGGTACTCGTCCGCCACGAACTCCAAGAGACGCAGCACGGGCTCCACCAGCCCCAGCCCTCGCACGGGCGGCCCCGTCGTTCGAAGCGCGGACGCCGGGAAGCCGAGCTCCGGTTCCTCCACGCGGCGCATCCCGAGGACGAATCCGAGCACGGTGCGGCGGCCCAGCGGCACGAAGCACGCGTCGCCCAGCGCCACATCCGGGTGCGGACGGTACGTGAACAGGGCCGCCGAGCCGCCCGACCGCGGCTCGACGGCCACCTCCGCCACCAGCAGCGTTCCAGCTTCCGCCAACGCCGACAGTATACGGCGGAACCCGCCCCGCCTCAGCCCACGGATCGAACGACGAACTCCGTCGTCTGGACCTCGGGCAGGGTGGCGACCATGGCGTGGCCGGTCCGCCCGTAGAGCCGAACCTCGGTCGTCGGCTGTTCGCGGTTCCTTTGGGTCGGGACCAACCGGCGGGGCCCGAAGAACACGATGCCCAGCCGCTCGATGCCGGCGTCGGACGCCATCACGAGCTTAAGGCCGTCGTCGGCGGGGGTCTCGAAGCGACGGAGCGACCGTCGCGCCCGTTCGAAGCGGTAGATGCGCTCGGGGGTCATCCTCTCCACGCGCTGCGCGCGGGCGAGCACCGAAACGCGGCGGCACGCCTCCTGCACCGCAACCTCCAGCAGATCCTCGATGCCCCAGACCAGGTGCAGACAGCCTCGGAACGCCAGGCACTGCGCCAACAGAGCGTCGATCGTCTCGGGCTGCAGATCGAGACCAGCGCGGAACGCCTGGTACGGAATCTCCAGCACAAGCGACGGGGAGCCGCTCGGCATCACCGGGAAGAACGGCCGGCTGGTGCCGAACGCGAAGCCCGCCGTGCCCGCCTGACGCCCGCCCTTCGAGAGGTCGACTCGGGCGCCGCTGGGCTCGTAGGCGGCGAGCATGCCAAGGTGTCCCCGCCAGCGGCCGTTCTCCGGCCGGACCGAAACCGGCTCGAACGACAGCGTGCTGCGCGCGAGCTGCACGAACTGCACCCGGAACGTCTCCGGCGCGAACGGAGACCTCCGCTCCATCGGCGCCAGCAGGCCGATCTCGTGCTCGCGGGAGCGGATGGACCGCCCCGACTCGGCGGGGAACCCCGGGGGCTTGACCATCCACGCCGCCGGCAGACCGTACGTCGAGAGCGTGCCCATGGCTGGAACCACCAGACCCGCGGCCTCCGGCGTCGCCTCGACGCTCGCGGTCAGCACCGCCGGAGCGAGGTCGGGCCAAGGCCACGTCACGGCTAGGCAACCCCCGTTCCGCACCGCGGCCTCGAACACCGCACCCAGCCACAGATCGCGCACCGCGTCGGCGTGCGGAAAGGCGAAGAACGGCGGTCCGCCGCCCAGGGACGCGCGGTCGTCCTCGAAGCTGAGCGCGATGCCATCCTCCGCCTTGAGATCGGCGTCGTCAAGGCGGACCGAACCGTCCGAGGGGCCGATCCCGTCGGTCTCCACCGAACGGCCGGTCTGCATCATCGCCATGGTCTGGCCCACGTGCGCCCCGACGTACACCGCCAGCCCGCTTCCCGGCTGGATCCGGGTGACTACCGGGGCGCCCGCCGCCTGCGCCAGAACCTCGGCCCCTTCCGAGCCGCAGGCCCGGCCTCCGTAGCACCGCATCCTCTTGGCGCCCTCCGGCCAGAACCAACCTTCCGCGACCGGCTCGATCAGCGCGTTGGACAGGTGCCTGGACGCAGGATCCAGCCCAAGGAGTCCGGACAGCCCCCAGGGAGAACCGGAGCACACGAGCGCGCCCCCCTGCCTCACCCATTCTCCCAGCGCCGCCGATGCCGACGGGCCTAGGGTGCCATAGCCGCACAACAGAATCGCGGTGACCTCGCCCAGCCTGGCTGGGTCGAGGCCTTCCCAAACCGTGTGCAGCACGCCGGCTCCCTGTAGCGCCTCGACGTAGTAAGCCGCGTAAGGGTCCTCGGGCGCGAGGACCAAGGCGATCTTCGCCCAATGCAACCGACCCATCTTCCCTCGCCGAGTTTAGACCACTCCTGACCCTCCATCACCGCGATAGGTAGAATCGTTTCAATGAAACTTCGCATCGGGTTGCCGAAGGGCAGCCTGCAGGAGGCCACCTTCTCCCTCTTCGAGCGCGCGGGGTTCCTGTTCAAATCCTCCGCCCGCTCGTACGAGCCCGTCGTCAACGATCCGGAGTTGGAGCCGATCCTGCTGCGCCCTCAGGAGATTCCGCAGTACGTTGAGGACGGAGTGATCGACTGCGGACTGACCGGACACGACTGGGTCGTGGACTGCGGCGCGGATGTGCTGGAGGTGTGCGAGCTGCGGTACAGCAAACTCACCACCAACCCGATCCGCGTCGTTCTGGCCGTGCACCAAGACAGCCCGATCCAGTCGGTGCAGGACCTGCAGGGCAAGCGGATCGCCACGGAGTACGTGCGGCTCACCGAGCGCTACCTGGCTGAGCGCGGCGTGAGGGCGCACGTCGAGTTCAGCTGGGGCGCCTGCGAAGTGAAGGTTCCGATGCTGGTGGACGCCATCGTCGTGAACACCGAGACGGGATCGTCGCTGCGCGCGCACAACCTGAGGATCGTCGAGACGCTGCTCACCTCCACCACCCGGCTGGTGGCCAACCGCGCCAGCTGGGAGGACGAGTGGAAGCGGGCGAAGATCGAGTCGCTGGAGATCCTCCTCACAGGCGCGATGAACGCCGCCAAGCTGGTCGGACTGAAGATGAACCTCCCGGTGGCCCAGAAGGACGAGATCCTCGCCCTGCTGCCTGCGCTGCGGAACCCCACGCTCTCGCCGCTGGCCGACCCGCAGTGGGTCGCGGCCGAGGTGATCCTGGACCAGACGCAGGTGCGGGACCTGATCCCCGCCTTGAAGCGCGCCGGGGCGACGGGCCTCGTGGAGTACCCGCTCAACAAGGTCATCTACTAGGGTTGCCATGGGCGACGACCGGCCTGGGTGGCGAATCCATGCGGGTCTCTGCTGGTTCGCAGCCGGGCTGGTGGCCTGCGGCAGCTTCCTGTTGGGGCCGGCCAAGTACGCCGCACAGCTCAGTTCGGCGCCCCAGCTCTTGGAGTTCGAGCGCCTGCAGAACCTGATGCTGCACGCCGCTCAGTGGCTGCTGCTTCCCGTCCTCGCCGCGTGGGCTTTCCTCGGCCGGGCGACTGGATGGCGGCTCATCGGCGCGGCGGCGGCGCTGGGTCTGTTCGTGGTCCAGATGGCTGTGGTCCAGCCGCGCTTGGATCGCGCTTCCGCGATGCGGATTCTGGGCGAGGATCCAGCCCCCAGCGCATGGCCGACTCTCCATGCGGCCATCGAGGTTCTCAAGATCGGCTGCTTGGTCGGCGCCGGATTTTCCCGCACACCCAAGGGATAGACTGGGTCATGGTCCTTTGGGTAGGTTGTGCCGTCATGACCACCGCCGTCGGAATCTCCATCGGGTCTTTGCGATGCGAACATCTGGAAGACCCTTTGGGAGTGGAGGCAGCGTCGCCTCGTCTGTCCTGGAAGATCCGGTGCGGCGATCCGCAGCGGCGGGGGATCCGCCAGACCGCGTACCAGATTCAGGTCGCCACGTCGAGGGCGGCGCTGGAGGCGAACCAGCCCGACCTGTGGGATTCCGGCAGAGTCGCCTCGGACCGCGGCGTGCTGGTGCCCTACGGCGGCAGACCGCTCCGCTCGGCGCAACGGTGCTTCTGGCGCGTGCGCGCCTGGGACGAGAACCGCCAAGCCTCTGCCTGGAGCGACGTGGCCGAGTGGACCATGGGTCTTCTGGAGCCGGACGATTGGAGAGCGAGGTGGATCGGCCGCGAGCGTCCCCTCAAGCCCCGGAGCCTCGCGGGGTCGGCGTGGATCTGGACCGGGGAGCCGGGGCTGCTCGGCTCCACGCGCTGGTTCGAGGCCACCTTCGACCTGGAGAGCGCACCGTCGAACGCCGAGCTGCTCTTGACGGCGGACGACCGATTCGAGGCCTACTTGGAAGGCGCCGAACTGGCGCGCACGCGGCAGACCGGCACCGGCGAGGACTGGCGCACCGTGGTGCGCGTGGACCTCTCCGGCCGCCTGACGAGCGGCCGGCACACGCTGCGCGTCCGAGTGGTGAACGAGGGCGGACCCGCAGGCCTGATCGCCCGGCTGACGGTCGACGGACAAGACGTGCTGCGCACCGACGCTACTTGGCGGTGGGCGGAATCCGAAGCCGACCTGCCGGAGGGCAAGCCGGCCGCGGTCGTGGGCGTGTTCGGCGGCCAGCCCTGGGGCGAAGTGGGTCCCGACCCGGACCCTGCCAAGCCGGCCCCGTTGCTGCGCAAGGAGTTCGACGCGAAGCCGGGATTGCTTCGGGCGCTCGCCTTCGTGAGCGGCCTCGGCTACCACCGGCTCACCATCAACGGCCGACCCGCCCACGACAGCGTCCTGGATCCGCCGTTCACGCGCTTCGACCGCAGAGTCCTGTACACGGTGCACGACGTCACCGGCCTCCTGAGGCGAGGCAGAAACGCCATCGGGCTGGTGCTGGGCAACGGGTTCCTGAACGTTCCGGCCCGGGACGCTTGGAACTTCGAGCGCGCGCCGTGGCGGGAGCCGCCGATGGCCCGCCTGCAGCTGCTGCTGGAGTACGCCGACGGCAGCACCCAGGTCGTGGGCACCGACGGCACGTGGCGCATCGGCGAGGGGCCTTGGCGATGGGACGCCGTGCGACAGGGCGAGGTCTACGACGCGCGCCTCGAGACGCCGGGCTGGGACGAGCCTGGCTTCGACGACTCCGGGTGGCAGAGAGCATCGGTGCTGAGCGGTCCCAAAGGAAAGATCGCGGCCCTGAAGTCTCGGCCGTGCCGGGTGACGGAGACGCTCCGACCGCGGTACGTTCGCGAGGTGAAGCCCGGCGTGTTCGTGTTCGATCTCGGCCAGAACATCGCGGGTTGGGTGCGGTTCCGAGTCCGAGGGCCGGCGGGCACCGAGGTCCGCCTGCTGATGGGAGAGAAGCTGCACGCCGACGGCACCGTGGACCGCTCCAACCTGTCGGGCCTGGTGTACGACCCGTTCTTCTCCGAGGTTCGCTACATCCTGCGCGGCGGCGGCGAGGAGACGTTCGAGAGCGCGTTCGCCTACTACGGGTTCCAGTACGTGCAGGTCGAGGGCTGGCCCGGCACGCCCGGACTGGACGACCTGGAAGGAAGGGTGGTGCACACGGACTTCCCGCGGGCGGGCGACGTTCGCAGCACGCCGCTCTTCGATTGGATCCAGGATGCGACGCTGTGGAGCTACCGCTCGAACTTCGTCGGCATCCCCACCGACTGCCCGCACCGGGAGAAGAACGGTTGGACCGGCGATGCGCACCTCGCCACGGAACAGGCGCTGTTCAACTGGGACAACGCCGCCGGCTACCTGAAGTGGCTCGACGACCTGATGGACGAGCAACGGGAGGACGGCGCGCTGCCGGGCATCGTCCCCACGGGGGGCTGGGGCTACACCTGGGGCAACGGTCCGGCCTGGGACAGCGCGCTGGTCCTGATCCCCTACTACCTGTACGTCTACACGGGCGACGCCGGGGTTCTCGCCCGTTGCTACGAGTCCATGCGGCGGTACGTGGACTACCTGGAGCGGAACTCCAAGAACCTACTGATCCCGTTCGGTCTGGGGGACTGGGTGCCGGCCAAGACCGAAACGCCGGCGGACATCACGTCCACAGCCTACTTCGCGATCGACGCCGACATCGTCTCGCTGACGGCCTCGCTCCTCGGGCGTCCGGCCGAGGCGGTGCGCTATGCGACCCTTGCCAAGAACGTGCGCACTGCGTTCCGATCCGCGTTCCTCAGCGAGGACGGGACGGTCGGTCTTGGCTCCCAAACGGCCCAATCCTGCGCGCTGTTCCAGGACATGCTCAAGCTGCCGCAGAAGCCGGAGGCGTTCCAGAGGCTCGTGGAGCGCATCGCCCAAGACGGAGGCAAGCTGGACGTCGGCATCCTGGGCGCCAAGTACCTGTTCCACACGCTGAGCGAGGGGGGCAGGCACGAGCTGGCTCTGGACCTGCTGTTTCGCACCGACCAGCCCAGCTACGGCTGGTGGCGCGAGCAAGGGGCCACCACGCTGTGGGAGACCTGGGACGGAAACGCCTCGCGCAACCACATCATGTTCGGCGACGTCAGCGCCTGGTTCTACAAGCAGCTGGCGGGCATCCGCCCGGACCCGTCGAAACCGGGCTTTAAGAGGGTTCTGCTCGAGCCCAAGGTCTCGCCTCGCGTGCCCGAGGTGCGGGCTTGGCACGAAGGGCCTTACGGACGGATCGTGAGCGAGATTCGGCAGACCTCGGACGGCCTTGAGTGGCTGGTGCAGGTTCCGCCGAACTCGACCGCGGTGGCGACGATCCCCGCGCCTTCGGTCGAGGCCGTCACCGAGGGGGGAGTGCCGCTTCGCCAGGCGCACGGCGTGCGGGTCAGGATGATCCGACCCGGCTCGGTCACCGTGGGTCTGTTAAGCGGGCGTTACCAGTTCACTGTGCGCCGCTGAGCCGCCGTCCGGGCCGCGACGGCCTTCCTCCATAATGCCGGGCATGGTCGGCTTGGCTGCGATTTCCCTCGGCGGTCTGTTCGTGTCCTCTCTTGCGCATCTGGAGACGGCTCCGAACGAGCCGCTCCGGTTCCGGGACGGTCGGTTCAAGATCGTGCAGTTCACGGACCCGCAGGACGGCCCGGTGTTCCACCCCAGAACCAAGGCGGCCATGGAGAGGATTCTGGACGCCGAGAAGCCGGATCTCGTGGTGGTCACCGGCGACCTGCTGAGCACGGGGGACTTCCAGAACAAGGAGCAGGTTCGGGCATCGCTCGAGGCGATGGCCCAGCCGATGGTCCGCCGCGGGGTGCCGTGGGCGGTGACGTTCGGCAACCACGACTGCGACGCCCTGGACCGGCTGGGCATCACCAAGGGCGACATGATGGCCTGGATGCGCGCCCTGCCCCACAACCGCAACACGGACGACCCAGCCGGAGTGCCCGGCGTCGGCAACAACCTCCTGCGCGTGCTCGGCGCGGACGGCAAGCCAGCCTTCGCCGTGTGGCTGCTGGACTCGCACTCCTACGCGCCCGCGGAGGTGGGTGGGCAGAAGCTCGGTGCCTATGGGTGGATCCAGCCGGAGCAGATCGGGTGGTACGCTCGGGAGTCCCATGCTCTCGAAGCCGCAGGCGGACGCAAGGTTCCCGGCCTCATGTTCTTCCACATCCCCCTGCCGGAGTTCGGCGCCATGCACGCCGCCGGCTTGGCCAAAGAGGGTGAGAAGAACGAGGACGAGTGCCCCTCGCTGATCAACAGCGGGATGTTCGGCGCGATCCTCGCTCGCGGCGACGTGGCCGGGGTGTTCGTGGGGCACGACCACGTGAACACCTACGTCGGCACGTGGTACGGTGTGCGCCTGGGCTACGCGGGCAACATCGGCTTCGCGACCTACGGACTGAAGGGCGAGGAGCGGGACCGCCTCCGCGGGGCGCGGGTGTTCGAGGTCGGCGAGAAGGATCCCAGGGCGTTCCGGACGCGGTACGTGCTGGCCTCCTCGTTCGGCGGCTGAGGCCGGGCGTTCCGGTCCTCGCGGCCACCGGCGGGCGAGCCCGCTAGCAATCCTGGCTCTCCCGCCTGGCCCGGAGCCTGCGGACGGCGTCCTCCGCCGCGTCCGCCGCGAAGCTGACAGGGGCGACGCCCAGCCCCAGCAGCGCCCGCGTGGTGGCCTCCACCAGCTCGCGATCCGAGAGGCTGGAATCGGCCTCTGCGGCCGATTCGGCGAGGCGGAAGGCCGTGTTCCGCGCCATGGCAACCCAGGTGCCGCGGCACACCGACTCCACGGCCTCGGGGTCGGTCCAGTATCCCAGGTCCGCCAGGCGTCGGGAGACGTCCAGCACGAGCGCGGACACTCCCATGCGGAGAATCTCGGCCGTGCGGTAGGCGCCGAGGAATTCGTCGATGCGGTTCATGTCGCGCATCGAGGAGTCGATGATCAAATCCGGATCGTTCGCGGGGAGCGCGCCGCTGGGGGGACCTCCGTGAACCAGCGTCGGCATCCGCCCGGCGACGCGGAGCGCCTCGATCGGGTCGGCCTCCATGAGCGAGACGGCGACCAGGTACTCGTCGGCCGCGAGACCCTCCAGCTCCAGCAGGAGCCAGAGCTCGCCATGCCCCAGCCAAACCCGGATGGCTCGGTCCCGCATCAGCTCGATCCTGCACTCGGTGCGCGTTTCGGCAGACATGGTTTCCCCTCCGGCCGTCGCAACGAAAGGACGGCCTGCGAACCCTCCTTCTCACGACGGGGGCGTGTTCGGGCGCGCGCCGGCAAGCCGGCTCAGGAACCGCCGCGCGAGACCCTGGCCTCCTGCAGCTCCCTGCGGGCCAGCAGGCGGGCGACGTCCGCCAAGGCGAGCAGGTTGGCCGCCGTGCGCCAGAACCGCTTCGACCTCGAGTCGCGGTTGCGGTGGAACTCCTGAAAGCCCAGGTCCGCGAGGTGCTCCGCCAGTGCGCGGGTCCTCCTCGAAAGACGGAGCAACCTCCGCACCTTCCCCAACCGGGACACGGGGGCGTTGCGCGCCTCCTCCAGCTCGCGCCGGATTCTCGCCTCCATCAACATCTTCGACCTCCCATCGACCGTCGTCTCGGAGGCCATTTCCCGCCGGGGGGATTTGGACCTCTCCTGTGGCGCCTACGGGGTTAGCTGACGGGCTCGGACCAAGAGATATCCTACGCGTTTCCGCGATGCGCCCCTGATTCGTGGTTCCCCCGTCCCGGACGAGCGTCCGAGTTCGGCACCCTCAAGATACCCGGTTTCGGTCTCTGAGCGTCCGGGACCCCGCATTCCTCCGCGCGCAACTCCACCGGTTTCCGCGATCCGTGAGCCAAGCCTAGTACAAGTTCAGGCTGAACCAGATTCAGCCGTGCGGAATGGCTCCCGTGCAAGAGACTCCACATCCCCAAAGACAGCCTCACAGCCAAACCCCTTCCTCCACCCCCCTCCAGCCCAGGGCCGGCTAGCAGCCGGCCCTTCTTCCCTTCATGCGGGCCTTTAGGGAGCGACGACCAGCCACTCGTCCCACCGCGTGTCGGCGGCCAGCTGCAGCCGACGGTAGTCCGACAGCCCGGATGTGCTCCATCGGTCCTTGGGTGTGAGGTCGATCGACACCCCGTTGCTGCCCGGGGACTGCGTGCTGTGGCGCTCGTAGGACACGGCCGCCAGCACGGCCCGCCGCACGTCGCCGGCCGCCGCCACGACGGCCGGGATGGCCACCCGGTCCTCCAGGTTGCGAGCCAAGCCGAGCAGATCGTAGAAGTGCCGATAGTCGCTGGGAGAGTAGGCCTGCGTGGAGGCCCTGATCGCCGGCATCGACGGGGCGATGGCGCCCGCGTTCGCCGCGAGCACCGCGCCGAGCACGTCGACGGACCGCGCCAGCTCGCTCAGCGCCGAGGTCCTCAGCACGCTCTGGGTGATCTTGCGGCCGGCATAGCTGGGTTCTTCAGCCATGGCGTCCACGAAGGCCCGCACGAGCGTCTCCGTGGGAGCGTCGGGATTGTCACGGAACCGCCTAAGAACCGCATCGTAGGGGTAGCCGTCGCCTGGAGGACTCTCCTCGCTGCCGACGACGAAGTCGGTGTAGCCGCGCACCTCGTACGCCACCTCGAGCATCTGCATCAGGCTCGCGTCCCAGGCGATGAAGTCGAACCTCCGGCCCTGAAGAGCGGCCGGTAACTGCCAGACCTGAATGGCGTTGCCGGTCAGGTCGTCGTAGCTGATCGCCCGGCTGGAAGCCGCCGTCGCAGAGCGCAACCAGCCGTTGCCGTGGTTCCACACGATCAGCCCGTAGCGATCGGCCGGATAATTCTCCATTCCCCACTGCACGAAATCCCGCAGCGTTGCCGCGCGGCCCATGTCCACGCGCTCGCCCAGGTCCTGCACCAGTTCGCTCCGGACGGTGGAGGTCGTATCCGGCCGGATCAGGTAGCGGCGCGTACCGCGGAACCCTCCGGTGGTCAGGTAAGAGGGATCCACCTTCCATTGGACCACCACCCGCACGTCGGGGTTCTGGGCGGCGCGCTCCATCTCGTTCATGTCCTTCAAGCTGAACTCGGCCAGGTCGTTCGCGCCGTTCAGGAACACCAGGATCGTCCACTTCGTGCGCTCGGCGGAGGCGGGACTGACCACCACGGGAACCTCGGCCCTCAGGCCGCTGGCCGGGTGGCGCACCGTGATCGTCGCCTGTCCCACGCCCACGGCTTGGACGACACCGTCGCCATCCACCGTGGCGACCGTAGGCGCGGAGGAGGACCACTCGAGCGCCCCGGGCGAGATGAAAACCGGCGTCTGGTCCGCCGCCAGCGGGGTGGCGAGGACCCGCGCCGATCCGGGCGCTCGGAGGGACAAGGACTGCGGCTCCACCTGGAGCGAGACCATAGGCGCGCCCACCGCCGTGCTCACCGAACCCCTCGAAACCACCTGGACGCTCTTGGTCAGCCAGCCGGTCTGCGCCCCTTGGGCCCCGGCCTGCTCGAACAGCTCGGCCTCGAGGCGAAACTCGCCCACCGGGACGCTGCTGAGGGTCTGCGCCTGAACCCCGTCGGTGATCCGGTCGATCACGGCCTCCCACCGCACGATGCCGTTCGAGTCCAACAGGGTCAGGCGTTGCGAGGACCCGCTGGGCCCCACCGAGCCGGCGGTCCAGTCGGTGCTGTAGACGAAGTCCGAAACGGTTCGGCTGCCACCGCCGCCTCCGCCCCCGCCGCATCCCGCCAAGGCGAGCGCCGCCATTGCAACGATCCGTTGTGTCCAGCGCATGTCTTCCTGAGCTTACGCCCTTGGGGTCCCTGCAAGTCTCCCGTGATGACCGGCAGGCCCACCGCCGATGATTCCTTTGGCGCAGTGAGCGAGCCGTCCGAATCCCGCCGCCTGGAGGAGATCCTTCGCGCCTCCGGCGTGCGAACCGTCCAGGACCGGAAGCGGGAAGGTCCGACCGGCTTTCCCGTGCGGATCGTCCTGCGCGACGGCTCCGAGCTGGTTCTCGACCTGCCCGAGCCCGCGTTGCTCAGCGCTCTCGACCCGTCGCAGGCCGGGGTCGCGCTGGTGGACGGCCTGGGCTACGCCCGGCGCGTGTGGGGGCTCGCCGCGCGCAGTCCCTACCTGAGTGCCAAGCGCTCCGCCCTGACCTCCGAGATCGGACCTCTCCTCGAAGGAGCTCTGCACGGCGTTCCAGGTTCGCTCCACCTCGACGGCCTGCGGTACCACGCCGCGCCCTTGGACTGGACCGGCGAGACCGAGGTGCTGGTGCTGGTCACCAACGCCTCGGCGGAGCAGGACGCGCTTCGGGCGGCGGACCAGCACCAGACCGCCGCGGAGGCGCTGCGGCGCCTCAGCCGAGCGATCGCGCTGAACCCGACGGTCGAGTCGATGGCCAAGGCGGCCGTGTTCGAGCTGGCCTCGGTGGCCGAACTCGCCTGCGCCCTGCTGTGGGTGCGAACGGACACGCCCGGCGAGCTGGCCCTCGAGGGGGCCATGGGAGCCAACCGCCAGGCTTGCCGCGCCCTCGAGAGGCTCCATGTGCCCGGGGGCCCTTCCTGCGCCGCGGAGCTTGTCGCGGAGACGCGGCGGTGCCTGTTCGTCCCGAACGTGGCCGAGCACCTCCTCACTCGAGACCTCGAGGCCAGGTTCTGCTATCTCAGCCCCGGGGCGGCCTTGGTCCACCCCCTCGAAGCCGGGGGAGAGCTGCTCGGCGTGTTGGAGCTGATCGCTCGGCTCGACGACTCGGCGTTCGCATCCCGGCGTCAGCTGTTCGCGACGCTCGCGGAGCAGCTCGCGCTCGGCCTCCACGGCGCGCTGATCCGGCGCAGCCTGGAGCAGGCCGCGACGCGCGACCCTCTGACCGGCCTGCTGAACCACCGCGCGCTGCACGACGAGATGGCCAGCCGCATCAGCCAGGCGGAGCGATCGGGCAAGCCGCTGGGGTTGCTGATGATCGACGTGGACCGCTTCCGCAGCTTCAACGAGGAGGAGGGGCACGCGGCCGGCGACCAGGTGCTTCGCCTCGTCGCCGACGCGATCCGCTCCGTGCTGAGGCCGTACGACGTGGTCGGCCGCTACGGCGGCGAGGAGTTCGCGGCGCTGCTGCCGGACGCCGACCCGGCGCGCTGCGCGACGGTCGCGGAGCGGATCCGCCAGGCGGTTGCCCGGGTGAAGCACACCACCTCGGTCGGACGCCCCCGAGGGGTGACGGTCAGCATCGGTTGCGCGGCCTTTCCCGACAACGGCGAAGACGCCGCCATGCTGCTGCGCGCGGCGGATGCGGCTCTCTACCGAGCGAAGAGGGCGGGGCGCAACCGGGTCGAGACGTTCCAGGGTCGGGCCGACCGGGAGATGCCCCGGGACGTCGTGCCGCTCGATGCGGTCTGGGCGTGGGTGTCGCCCGAACGGCGACCCGAGTCGGAGCGCCTTCTGGCCGCTCTGGACGAGCTGCTCCCCCAGCTGCGGACGGCCCTCGGCCTGTCGCGCAGCCAGCAGCAGATCCTGCGATCCCTGGCCGTGGCGCTCCCGGAGTACCGTGCCGCGGTGGCGAGCCGGGACGCGACCCGTCTGGAGGCGATCCGCCGGGCGGAGGAGTTCCGACTCCTGATTCCCTCTTTGGAGACTTGGGACGCGAGGGCCGACACGCCGCCGGAGGCAGGGCAAGCTCCGCCGCTGCTCGCCCGCGTGCTGGCCGTGGTCGAGTCGCTCGCATCCGACGGCGGCCGGAACCTGCGCGAAGACCCCGGCCGCTACGACCCCGAGGTTCTGCGCGCCCTGCGCGGCGACCGCAACGCCGCGTGACGATCGTTCACTGCCTTGAAGAAGGCTCCGTGGACACCCCGTCCTCCGCGCTCTCGGGGCGCCCCGGCTTCGCTTCCGCAGATGGCGCAGGCTCCGGCTGCATTCCCTTCTCCGAGGGCCCGATGCTCGAGCGGTACCCGCGCCACAGCAGAAGCGCGGTGCCGACGGTGATGCAGCTGTCCGCCACGTTGAACACCGGGAAGTCGATCAACCGAAACCAGAACATGTCCGTGACCTTGCCCAGCAGGACGCGGTCGATGAGGTTGCCGATAGCCCCCCCAGCGACCAAGGCCAGGGCGAAGTGCGAAACCTTCGGCTCGTGGGGGTGGCGGATGCTGTACACGAACGCCCCGATGCAGATCGCGAGCGCGATGGGAAACAGGTACACGCCGAAGCCCTGCAGCATGCCGAACGCCACCCCGCGGTTGTAGGCCAGGGTGATCTCGAACACGCCAGGCCAAGGCAGATGCAGCGACTCGGCGGGATACAGCGCGGATCTGACCCAGAGCTTCACCGCCTGGTCGATCGCCACGGACACCAGCACGGTGCCCAGAAACAGCGCCCGGTGCGAGCTCAAAGGCCGAGCACCCTCCGGTCGCGCTCCGAGAGCCACACGCCGTCCACCTGCCGCACGTCGGGGCGGCGGAGCCGGCTGCGCTCGCACTTGGGATACTCGCTCCGGCGGAACCCGTAGCTCTCCGGTCCCTCTGACAGCTCGACCCAGCTGACCTTGAAGTAGAGGGCCAGCTCGTCCGCTTGGAAGGTCCTCAGAAAGTCCAGCGTCTCCCCCTGCTGGCGGATCTCCGCGATCACGTCCTGGCTGTCGACCTGGCCATTGTCCCGCTTCCAAGCCTCGAACGCCGCGAACAGGTCGGCCCGCTCCCCGAGCAACGCAGCGAACCGCGTCTGCAGGGGACTCGCCTCGATCTCGGCGAGGCGGTCTTCGCTCGGGACGTCGAACGTCTGCACGTGCACGCTGCCGTCCACGCCCGGGATGCGTTTCCAAACCTCCTCGGCGGTGTGGCACAGGATCGGGGCCACCAGCTTGGCCAACCGCACCAGCACCTGCCAGCACGCGGCTTGGCCGCTCCTGCGAGAGGGCCAATCCTTGCCGTCGCAGTACATCCGGTCCTTGATCGCGTCCAGATAGAACGACGACATCTCCTGCACGCAGAAGTTGTGGATGGCGCCGATCACCTTGGGGAACTGGTGCGAGCGATACGCCTCGACGCAGTCCGCCACGAGGAGATCGGCCTGCTCCACCGCCCACTCGTCCAGCTCTAGGAGCTTCTCGGGGGCCATGGAGGGCTCGTAGTCGTAGAGGTTGGCCAGAAGGAACCGCAGCGTGTTCCGCACGCGGCGGTAGTTCTCTCCGAACTGCTGCAGCAGCCGGTCGGAGCACGGGACGTCGTTGGTGAAGTCCACGCTGGCCACCCAGTAGCGCAGCACGTCGGCGCCGTACCGGTTGGCGGCGTCCACGGGGTCGACGATGTTGCCCAGACGCTTGGACATCTTGCGCATCTCGTCGTCCAGCACGAACCCGTGGGTGAGGACTTCGCGGTAGGGGGCCTGGCCGCGGATGGCCGTGGCGATGATCAGCGACGTGTTGAACCACCCGCGGTGCTGATCGGAGCCCTCCAGGTAGAGGTCCGCGGGCCAAGGCTCCTTCCAGTCCGGCTCGACGTTGCCCTCGAGCACGCACAGCGACGTGGCGCCGCTGTCGAACCACACATCCAGAACGTCGGTTTCCTTGGTGAACTCCGTCTCACCCGTCTCTGGGTGAACGTAGCCGGGCGGAAGGATCTCCTTGGGGTCCTTCACGAACCAGGCGTCGGAGCCCTCGCGCTCGATGAGGCGGGCGACGCACTCGATCGCCTCGGGGTCCATCACCGGCTTGCGGCTCTGGGCCCCGTAGAAGATCGGGATGCCCACGCCCCACGGCCTCTGGCGGGAGACGCACCAGTCCGGCCGGTTGCGAACCATCGCCTCGATCCGGTTCTGCCCGGACGCCGGCACCCAGCGGACCTTCTCGATCTCCCTCAGCATCCGCTCGCGCAGGTCCTGGTGGTCGATGGCCACGAACCACTGCTCCGTGGTGCGGAAGATGACGGGTTGGCCGTCCCGCTCGGCGTGCGGGTACGAGTGCACGTGGTCCCGGGCGTCAAGCAGATGGCCCACCTCGCGGAGTCGGTCGACCACCACCCGGTCGCAGTCCTTGTAGCTCACGCCGGCGAACTCGCCCGCCTCCTCGGTCAGCACGCCGGCCTCGTCCACCGGGCACAGGATCGGCAGGCCGTACTGCAGGCCCGTCTGGAAGTCCTCGCGACCGTGGCCCGGCGCGGTGTGCACCACGCCCGTGCCGTCCTCGGTGGTCACGTACTCCGCCATCACCGCCAGCGACTCGCGGTCAAAGATCGGGTGCTTGAACTTCGAGCCTTCGAAGCTGATCCCCAGCTCCGTGCGGACGACCTTCGGGTCCTTCCATCCGCACTCCTCTGCGACCCGCGGCAGCAGCTCCCCTAGCACGATGTACACGTCGTCCTCCACCTGAACCAGCACGTACTCGAGGTTCGGGTGGAACGCCACCGCCAGGTTCGCCGGGATCGTCCACGGCGTCGTGGTCCAGATCACCGCGTAGACGTTCTTCAGTCCTTGGGCGAACCCGTTGTGGTCGTGCAACAGAGGGAAGCGGACGTAGATCGCCTTGCTCGTGTGGTCCTGGTACACGATCTCGGTGTCCGCCAGGGCCGTGCGGCAGGTGGGGCTCCACAGAGTCGGTCGCAGACCCTTGTAGACGTACCCGCCCTCGACCATGCGCTTGAACACCCGGACGATCTCGGCCTCGTACCGGAAGTCCATGGTGGTGTAGGGCTTCTCCCACAGGCCGAACACGCCGAGGCGCTGGAACTGCGAGGTCTGCACGCCGACGTACTTCGCCGCGTGTTCGCGGCAGGCCTTGCGCAGGGTCGCGACGTCCGGCGTCTCCTTGCGCGCCTGGAACTCCCGCAGCACCGTCTGCTCGATCGGCAGACCGTGGTTGTCGTATCCGGGCACGTAGGGGGCGCGGTAGCCCATCATCGTCCGCGACTTCACCACGAAGTCCTTCAGCACCTTGTTCATGGCGGTGCCGATGTGGATGGGGCTGTTGGTATACGGCGGGCCGTCGTGAAGCACGTAGGTGGGCGCATCCGCGCGGGCCGCCTGGATCTCGTGATAGATCCTCCGTTGCCGCCACTCCTCCTGAATCTGCGGCTCCAGCTGGGGCAGGTTCGCCTTCATCGGGATGGTGAAGCCGGAATCGGGCAGGTTCAGGGTGCTGCGCAGATCCATCAGAGCCCGAGTGTACCCCCCGCCCCCTGCGCGCCCCGAACCGGAGGACGCCCGGCGGCGTAAGGCTGTACGGAGGAAAGGATCGATGGGATGCCTGAGGGCGCTGGTGTGCGTGGTCCTGCCGCCGCTGGCGGTGATCGACAAGGGTTGCGGCCCGTTTCTGATCGTCTTCGTCCTGACGCTGGCGGGCTGGGTTCCCGGGGTGATCGGCGCGATCGTGTTCAGCCTGATGGACCAGGATTGAGCCAGAGGACCGTGGGCCGCGCCTTGGGGTAGGTAAGGGCGAGGAACCGCGCAAAGGAGAAAGCAGCATGCCGAACGAACCGTTGAAACGCCTCGCCGACCTGGGCAGACCCGCCGTATCGCCTCCTCTCGATCCCGAGTTCCGACCCGCCGTGCTCGCCAACGCCGCTTTCGCCAAGCTGGCCAAGGAGACTGGCCGGGCTCAGCCCCTGCGCATCGGGCTGGAGCGGGCCGATGGCACACGCTCGGTGTTCGACGCCGTGCTTCTGCCGGACGACCATCCCGAAGCCGCTCTGAACCTGCCGTTCGTCGAGCGCCTCGTGAAGTTCCTGCTGTGGCAGAAGGGCGGATGGAAAGTGACGATCGGCGGTCCCAAGTCCGTCGCCGACCACGTCGCCGCCACCTACAGCCCGCAAGGCGAGCGCCGGTTCGACTGGGAGTTCATGGGCGAGACGGTGTACGAGAGGCCGTTCACCGTGGTCCACTGCTCCGCAGACGAGGTTCCGGCCTCGCACGAGACGTCGATGCCCATCGGGCGGCATCTCGAGGGTTGCCGCGTGGGGTTCGACCTCGGCGCGAGCGACCGCAAGGCCGCCGCCGTGATCGACGGTGAGACGGTCTACTCGGAGGAGGTCGTGTGGGATCCACGGGGGAACTCGGACCCGCAGTACCACTACGACGAGATCCTCGCGGGAATCCGCTCGGCGGCGGAGCACCTGCCGAGGCTGGACGCGATCGGAGGCTCCTCGGCGGGTGTCATCGTGAACAACCGGCCGATGGTCGCGTCGCTGTTCCGCGGCGTGCCGAAGGAGCAGTACCACCGGGTTCGCAGCCTGTTCCTCGACATCGGGCGCGAGCTCGGCGTGCCGATCGAGGTAGCCAACGACGGCGACGTCACCGCCCTCGCCGGGGCGATGTCCATGAACGCGCACTCGGTGCTCGGAGTGGCCATGGGGAGCAGCGAGGCCGTCGGCTACGTGAACCGCGACGGCAACATCACCGGCTGGCTGAACGAGCTGGCGTTCGCGCCCATCGACTACCGCCCGGACGCCCCCGCGGACGAGTGGTCGGGAGACACAGGATGCGGCGTGCAGTACCTCACCCAGCAAGCCGTGTTCCGCCTGGCGGCGCAGGTGGGAATCCGGCTTCCGGAGGACGCGCCGCTCGCCGAGAAGCTCAAGACCGTGCAGCGGCGCCTGGAGGCGGACGACGAGCGCGCGGTGCGCATCTGGGAGACCATCGGCGTGTACCTCGGCTACGCGATCGCCCACTACGCCTGCTTCTATCCGATCCGACACCTGTTGGTGCTCGGCCGGGTCACGTCCGGCAAGGGCGGACCGATCCTCATCCAGAAGGCGAACGAGGTGCTTAAGGCCGAGTTTCCGCAGCTGGCCGACACGATCCACGTCCAGCTCCCCGACGAGACCACGCGCCGAGTCGGCCAGGCCGTTGCCGCCGCCAGCCTGCCGTCCCTGACCCCAAAGGAGAACCCAGCATGAGACTCACGATGCCCCAAGCCGAGCTCTACATCCCAGACGGTCTGGAGGAGAGCGCCGCCCTCGCCCGCACCACGCACCTGGCGGTGTCCGCCCATCAGGACGACATCGAGATCATGGCCTACGACGGCATCCTGGCCTGCTTCGGCAAGCCGGACAAGTGGTTCTGCGGCGTGGTGGTGACCAACGGCGCCGGCAGCCCGCGCGACGACCTGTACGCGGACTACACCGACGAGCAGATGCAGGCTGTGCGGCGAGTCGAGCAGAAGAAGGCGGCGTTCGTCGGCGAGTACGGCGCCCAGTTTCTCCTCGACTTCCCCAGCTCCGCCGTCAAGGATGGAGCGAACCGAGGCCCCGTCGAGGACATCAAGGCCGTGCTCGAGGCTTGCCGGCCCGAGGTGGTGTACACCCACAACCTGGCGGACAAGCACGACACGCACGTCGGCGTGGCCTTGAAGACGCTGCAGGCGATCCGCGAGCTGCCACCGGAGCTGCGTCCGAAGAAGCTGTACGGCTGCGAGGTCTGGCGCGACCTCGACTGGATGACCGACCAGGACAAGGTTGGCTTCGACCTGTCGGCCCATCCGAACCTCGCGGCGGCGCTCCTCGGCGTGTTCGATAGCCAGATCTGCGGCGGCAAGCGCTACGACCTGGCCACCACGGGGCGGCGATTCGCCCACGCGACCTACTTCGCGTCGCACGGCACCGACAAGACCAACCAGCTGAGCTTCGCCATGGATATGACGCCGCTCGTTGAGGACCCCGCCATCGATCCGGTGGAGTTTGTCTGCGGCTTCATCCGTCGATTCCAAGAGGACGTTGTCGCGCGGGTCCGCAAGGTTCTCTGAAAGTCCGAGCTGGTCCGATTGGCTGGCCTACCTGGCCTACGCGGCGTGGCAGGCCGTGGCCAGCCCGGTGCTGATTCCTCGTTCTTTACTGAGGGCGCGGCGCCGCGGACAGCACGGCATCCAGCTGCGCCGTGCCCTCCAGCTTCCTTGGAGGAGCCAGCCCGTCGACCTGTTGATCGTCGGGAACTGGACGGGCGAGACGCGCATCGCCTGGCAGGCGGCTGAAGAGCTGTCGGGCGTGGCACCCCGCCGCGCCGTGTTGGCGGGCACCCGCTCCGCGGGTTCTCTGTCGCCGCGGGCAGGGGCGATGACCGGTTGGGCGCCGTACGGCTCTCTGCCGTCGGCTCTGCTCTGTTTGGCCCGCTACAGACCAAAGCGCGTGTGGCTCGTTCGGCGCAACGAGCAGCACCACCTGGCTTTCTGGTGCTGGGCGCTCGGCATTCCTGTCCAGGTGGCAGACGCGTTCCTGACCGAGGAAGACGAGCGCCGCGTCCGGCGCTGGAGGCCTTGGGATCGCTGGAGAATCCGAGCGATCCACAGCTGGGGCGTGCCCAGTCCGGCCCAGTCCGAGCGTCTGCGAAGGCTCGGCGTGCCCGCCGACAGAATCCACCTGGTGGGACCGAACTTGGGGTGCGCCCTGCCCTCCGACGAGGACCTGGCGGAAGGACGCGCCTCGTACCGCGCGCGGCTCGGAGCGGGACCGAGGGTCCGCGTGATCCTGGCCGGCAGCACGCATCCGTCCGACGAGCCGGTCGTGATGGACGCGTTTCTCAACATGGACCTGCCCGATCGGCTGTTGGTGGTCGCGCCGAGGAGGGCCGAGCGGGCTCCCGGCTCCGGTGTTGTAGCGCGGCGGCAGGAGCGGCGC
>FWPV01000744.1_pt1 | contig 58443 bp, 24 predicted proteins | sample 2228371 | NCBI WGS metagenome assembly FWPV01 (sample SAMEA103939776, study PRJEB20133) | metagenome
ATAGAGAACAAGCTAGACAGCATGTTTTACTCAAAAATAGCATCGAGCCTACATTAAATGCAAATAGCATAATACCTACTTAAAAATAACATTCTGTCTATATAACCTCTATGTCGAATTATTAATACCATTTAAAAAATAATTATTCATCATAATTGTTATTTATTATAAAATCCCTCTAAATCTCCCTTTGGAAAAGAAAGACTTTTATGATTTCCCCTTTTTCAAAGAGTTTAGAGAATTATATAAACAATTTTTTAAAACGGTATAAACTATATTTTTACACAACGGACTTATGGAATGAGCTAAAAGTTAAAATTTTTATCTGAAAGATTAAGATCAAAAACTTAATCTTTCAGATAATCAGAAATCAAAATAAACTACTTCAAAACTATCATCTTTTTCACAGCGGAGAACTTACCTGCGCTTATTTCATAGAAATAAACTCCGCTTGCAACAGGAAGACCGAATTTATCTTTACCATCCCAATAAGCTGACTTATCTTTACCATCATAAAGACCAGCAGTCTTATATCCTAAATCAAGCTCTCTTACCAGAATACCAGCAGAATTATATATGCGAATCATTACCGGGCTATCGTCTTTTAACTGATAAGGTATCCAGGTTTCAGGATTGAATGGATTGGGGAAGTTTTGAAGCAAAGCGGATTCTCTTTTTTCAAACGTTGCGGTTATTGTATGATCTGACTTAACAAGAGTAAACATATATGAAATCAATGGACCATAAGACTTACCATCTATCTTCACATCAACTAGACGTGCGCCAGCAGAAGGAGTTATTGTGAAAACTACAGTTGCTCCATAATTAACCTTCACTTCACCCGACGGAGAAATCGTCCCATTTTCGGTGGCTTTTGCTGTAATTGTAAATACCTTTATTTCAAAGCTTGCTGATATTGTATGGTTGGTGTCAACTTTGGTAAATGTATAAGTAGAAACAGCACCGACTGACTCCCCATCAACAACAACATCTTTAATAGCATAGCCTTCAGCTGGAGTTATTGCAAATGTTTGATCAGCACCATAATTAACCTTAACAGCTCCTGAAGGAGTGATAGAACCATTACTACCAGCACTTGCTGTTATAGTAAAGGTATTTATTGCAAAGATTACATTTATGGTATGATTTGATGTTATATTGGCAAATGTGTATGTGTTTATTGGTCCCATAGATCTGCCATTGACAACCACATCAGCAATATGATAATTTTCATCAGCCTTAAATGAAAATGCCTGAGTTGCACCATGATCAACAACAATGTCACCGGAAGGCGAGATCGTTCCATTTGCTCCGGCGGTTGCTTTTATAGTGTAAGTTTTGATAGCAAATGTTGCGCTTATTGTGTGGTTAGAAGTTACATCTACAAACTCATAGCTACTTACAGCCCCAACTGATTGTCCATCAACAATAACATCCGCTACTCTATAATTTGCATTTGGAGTTATCTCATATTTCTGTTTTCCACCATGACCGACCTTTGTAACACCAGCAGGAGATATACTTCCATTATCACCGGCAGTAGCTGTAATTTCATAAATACTGCGAGTAAATGTAACATATATAGCGTTATTGGAAGTTATGTTCTTAAAGGTATAGGAACCTGTTACTCCACTCACTGGCACACCATTTATTATCACATTATCGACACGATAACCTGTGATTGGTGTAATGATAAACGTTTGTTCGGCTCCATGAGCAACAGGAATCTCACCTGATGGTGAAATGCTTCCAAAAAATCCTGCCGAAGCTCTTAAAATATATGTCTTTGCAGAGAAGGTAACTTCAATCGTCTGATCACTTGTTATATTTGATATTGTATAGCTTGTCACCTGACCGACCGATCTTTCATTAACTTTTACATCGACTATTCTAAAACCATCGTTTGGAGTTATAGTAAAGGTTTGGCTTCCGCCATGCTCAACTATTGTTTCACCTAAAGGTGAGATAGTGCCGCCATCGCCAGCTTTTGAAATGACTTTATATTTATTAATTTCAAAAGATGCTGAAATAGTATGGTCAGCGGTAACATTTGTAAAGGTATAAGAATTAACTGCACCAACAGAAGAGCCATCTGCCTTTACATCCGCTATACTATATCCTGTAGCAGGTGTTATTGCAAAAGTTTGATTTGCACCATGTTTAACTTTTACAACTCCAGATGGAGATATGCTACCATTTACTGTTTGAGCAACTACTATATTATATTCTTTTAAGGAGAACGATACATCTATTGTTCGATTGCCTGTCACATTTGCAATAGTATATGTCTGAACCGCACCGACAGAAACACCATCCACTTTAACATCTGCTATGTTATATCCGGTATCTGGAATGAAATCAAATTTTTGATTACCGCCATGTGAAACGGCAACAGTGCCTGATGGTGATATACTACCTCCTACTCCAGCAGTTGCAGTTATTGTATAGGTTTTTAGTGCAAAAGTCACATTTATTGAATGATTGGCAGTAACATTTGTAAATGTATATTCATTAACAGCACCGATTGACACATTATCCACTTTAACATCCGCAACACTATACCCAGTAAATGGAGTCATAGTAAATTTCTGGCTTCCACCACTAGCCACTTTGACTTCACCTGATGGGTCTATTGTTCCGAAGTTACCGGCAGTTGCAGTTATAGTGAATACAGGGGCAAAAGTTACAGATATTGTGTGATCTGCGGAAATATTTGAGAAAGTGTAGGTATTTACTGCACCTGCTGAAACACCATCTACCAGAACATCCTTTATTGCATATCCAGCGTTAGGTGTCATAGAGAATGTTTGGCTTGCTCCATAAGAAACCTGAATCTGACCGGACGGGAAAATAACTCCATTAGCATCAGCTGAAGCGGTTATATTATACTTTGTTGGTTCAAACGTAACCTCTATGGTATGATTATCTCTTATATTCTGGAAGGTATATTCATTAACGCCTGTCATGCTCGTTACAACACCATCAACTTTAACAGTAGCAACTTTATATCCGGTATTGGGAATCATCTTAAATGTTACACTTTCACCTTCTCTTATTCGGCTTACTGTTCCATAGGGCGATATAGTGCCATTTGCACCGGCAGTAGATGTTATTGAATAGCGTGTTTCTTCGAAGCTTGCATAAATTGTATGATCAGCTCTTACGTTTGTAAAAGTATATTCAGTAACAGCTCCAACTGATCTGCCATCTACACGGACGTCTCTTATGGATTGTCCTCTATCGGCTCTTATTGTAAATCTTATGCTCTCACCATTCCCGACCTGCACTGCTCCAGAAGGTGTTATACGACCTCCTTCATCCGCTGTAGCTGTTATAGTATGAGTATTTGCTGCAAAAACATACAAGCCTTTAACAGAATCAGTTAGATAAGCATAATTTCCTGAAACATAAACATCGTGTGCATTGATAGGAGTTTTATAAAGTGCTACTCTGAATGGTGAAGCCGGATTTGAAACATCCAGCACATGAAGCCCACCAAAACCAGTATTATCAGCGACAGCTAGATATGCATAATTACCTGTGACATGGATACCATATACATCGCCAGTAGTCTGATAAGTGCCGCGTATTGTTGGATTTTTGGGATCAATAACATCTATGGAATTTACTCCATTCCCATTAGTAACAAAGGCATGATCGCCAACTACATACACCTTATTGGCATCACCTAAGGTCGTCCTTATTCCACCTTCAAGAGTTGGAGCTTCTGGATTAGATATATTTACTATTTGAAGGCCATTTACCTTATCAGCAACATAAGCATAATTTCCCAAAACAAAAACATCATTTGCATTATTTGCATTTCCTGTATTAATACTGCTTACAAATTGTGGAGCTTCAGATGGATTAGTTACATTCAGGCTCAGGATATATAGACCAGTATTACCAGCAGCTACAAAAGCATACTTTCTTGGAATTCCGCTAACAACTTTCCTTATAACATAAACACCTTTTGCCTCTCCACCACCAAAATTATTATAAAAAGTCAATTGGGTTGGATTAGTAGGGACGTTAATAACGCGAAGCCCACCATTACCATCAGCGACATAAGCAATATTTTCAAAGACAAAAACGTCAATAGCATCACCAGGGGTAGGGCAAGACCCCATCAATTGTGGATTTGTGATTGTAGAAGCATTAACAACCCTGAGACTTGAATCTGGCGCAGTCACATAGGCAAAATTGGATATTGCATAAACACCTCTGGCAGTTATCGCAGTATTATAATTTCCAAGAGGAATTAAATCAGCAGGATTGTTTATATTAATTACATGAAGACCATTATTTGCAGATACAAAGGCACGAGGGATAACTGCAAAAACACCGTTTGAATTGCTAGCTATATTAACAGAACCGCTAAGAGTTAAATCATCAGGGTCAGATGCATTTACGGAATATAACCCTGTTCCAGAAGACACATAAGCATATCTTTCAATTGTGCTACCAACAACTTTTTCCGTAACATAAACACTAGTTGCAATATTACCACCAACGGCTACAGAGTCTCTTTCAACAAGTGTATCAGGGTCAGATGCATCTATTGAATATAGCCTATTACCAGCAGTGAGAAAAGCATTTCTCTCAATACTCACACCGACAAGCTTCTCAGTAACAAAAACGTCAGTTGCATCATCTATATTATAAGAACCTTTTGGCAAAAGACTAGCTGGTGTTAGTGCATCGAAAACACGAAGCCCATTATCTGTAGCTACAAAGGCATATCTTTTAATCCCTGTGCTGGTAAATCTTTCAGTAACATAGATCCCATTACCTGGACTACCTAAATTCTCAGAATCTGCAACTGCTGGGTTTGCAGGATTGGCAGTGCTTATAGCATAAAGTGTATTTCCAGCAGTCAAATATACATGACCACTTGTAAAATACACTCCCTTTGCAGGGGCAGGAGTAGAATAACTTCCTACTTTCCATGGAGCAGAAGGGCTTGAAATGTTAACAATATACAGACCGTTTTCATTTGTAGCCGTATTATCATCTCCATAAGCTACATAAGCATAATTTCCAATAACATAAACATCATTTGCAGTATCTGGTATTTCGAAGGCACCTACCTTAATTATGTTTGCTGGATTACCAACATTTAAAATCAGCAGCGTGCTTTCAACGCAGACATAAGCATAGTTACTGCTTACAAATACTGCATTTGCCTTTCCAAAAGGGTCACGTCCAACCAATTGGAGGTTAAATTGTGCCCATGTTGGTGGTATAATCATAAGAAACAGAATGACAACAATACAAGACAACCAAAGATTCTTACGGCTCATATCATACTCCTTTCCCCATGCATCTCTTACTTCTTACAGAAAAACCTAAGCACGAGCAATTCCCCATGCCAATATTTCACAAACATAAGACTTTAGAAATATAAAATATTTAATAAAAACAATTAAATAATTACTAATATTCATATACATATTTATGATGGCAAAACTATGTAGCACCATTATACCATAGCTAATTTTAGGCTGTCAAGAATATTATTCTGTCAAAATATTGTCTATGGTTATCAAATATTTAAAATATTATACTAACCTCTTTTTTTTCTTAATTCCTCAATTGCAAGCATTAGATCTTTCTCATAGGTTGGACTACCAGGGTCTAAGGTTTTGCCTGTATTACCCAGTAATTCAATTTGATTTCTAGCATTAGTATAATCTTTACGGTAATAATATGCTTCGGCAAGAATCAACCTAATACTTCGAATATCTATATCATCATGAAACGAAACATATTCAGGATCTATTGAAATTACGCGATTTGCTGAAGCAATAGCACGCTCATAATCGCCAATTGCAAGATAAATCCCTGCTAAACCCGCATGTGAATCTGCTTTAGAAGGGTCTTTAGCAATAGCTGATTTAAAACTATCTATTGATTGCTCAATTTGACCAAGCTTAGCTTTTGACCAACCAATACCATTATAAGCTTCCGCATTATTGGAATCTTCATTAATTACACTCTGGAACTTTGCTATTGCCAGATCATAATAACCTGCAATATATTCTTTCCATCCTTCTTCAATAAGAACTTCTGATTGAGGAATTGATTCAGTTTTATCATCTCCACAGCCAATAATTAGAAAAATCATTATCATAAAAATATTCAAAGATACTAAAGCCCTCTTCATTTTTTTATTCTTCTTTCCTTCATGGCTCTGAAGTTTTTCTAAATTCTACAATGCTTTTCTTTCTTACACCATTTTAAAGATGATTATTCATTATAATTATCATTTATTATAAAATCCCTCTAAATCTCCCTTTGGGAAAGGAAGACTTAAGTGGTTTATAAATTTATGGGTAATGATAAGCTTTGGAAAAGGAAAACCTTCCTGATTTTGCCTTTTTCAAAGGGGTAGCAATGCCCATCTTACTATTTTATAAACAATTTTTTAAAACGGTATTACTTGATTATAATCATCTTCCTGACTTCTTCAAAAACTCCGGCTTTAAAATGATAGAAATAGATTCCCGCTGAAACTTTATTTCCACTATCATCTTTAGAATCCCAATAAGCTGATTTATCCCGATCAATATAGAATCCTGCAACTTTATAACCTTCATCTAATGTTCTGATCAATTGACCCATTACATTATATATTTTAATGACTACATATTGACTTTCAGGCAGTTCATAGGGAATACTTGTGCCATCATTAAAAGGATTAGGATAATTTTGCCGTAAAGCATAATCAGAAGGTTTCGGTATTTGTCCTGGAACTTTAAATTTCTCACTTATCTCTTTTTCTCCAACATTACCAACAATATCAGTTCCTTTCACATGGATCAAAACATCGCCGTCAAATCCTGGTTTTAACTCGATGACACTTTTCCATGCATTATCACCAATCTTTTCTATTTTCAGGTCTTTCATTTCATTACCATTAGCCACAGCAGAAATTGTAACAGTATCATTAGCTAATTTTTCATCTGAAATTACATTAACATTAATATAGGACCTATAAATGGGATTAACAACTGTAGTCACAGTGAATTCTGGACGTTTATTATCCAGAATAAAAGAGGTTGATTCTCTAGTCTCGCCGTTAGAAACACCATCATTGGGCGTTATCCTGACCATGCAATCATCCGTGGACATATCTGCTAGATCAGTTCCCGATTGCCATGTTACATTTAAACCTTTAGCAGGTTTAATTCCACGTAAAGAGCTAGAAATTGTCGCAGTTTTCCATATACCACCTTTGACTTTGTATTCTAATTTCAGTTCACAGCTATCGTTATCTGCATCATCAAGGTCAAAAATAATCAGAATGTCTTTGGAATTGCCTGAAGTCTTAACATTTGTAACAAATGGTAAAGTATTTCCTATAGTTATTTCGGCAGAAGCAGATGGTCCATCAATTAAGCCATCACTTGGAGTAACTTCACAACGCCATACATCACCTTTAGCTGTTCTCACATAAGGGACATCATGTGTTTTAAGATCGGTTTGTATCATTCCATTTTTATACCACTGATATCTATAGACAACACTATCATTATCAGGATCGATACTACAGGATGCTGTGCAAATAAGAACATCGGAAGTTTTTGGACTTTCAGGTGTTATTTTAACAGAAGTGGGTGCAGTAGGTGGATCATTAACTGGATCAATTATTATTGTTACATCAGTTTTTTCAGTAATTCCACCATCAGGGTCTATTAATATAAGCGTAATGTCGCTTTTACCGTTTTTATTATCTACAGGAATTATTTCCAAAATCTTATCTCGCAGTATTACAGCATTAAAAAGCCTGGTATCAACGCTCTTGGGGTCAAGTTTCCACAAAACATTTTTTCCACTTTCAAAATCTGAACCATAAGGAGTCAGATCAAATTCTGCAACATTATCTTCCTTTACAATAAAATTATCAGCAGTATTCTCTATTACTGGAGGGCTATTTTCAACTTTCAATAAATTTGTTCGCTCAAGCCAATCACTTTCTCCGCCTGAAGAATCAATAAATTTAACTCTGAAATCATAATCACCCAACAATGCCTTTGCATCTGGAGTAAATTCCGCTTCATAGTGTGGTTCAGGAAGCTCAACATAACGTGATTGCAAGTCAACCCATGGTGTATTGCCAAATTTATAGTATAATTGGCATTTCATGGTTGATAGAGTATCAGTTGATAGAGTATCAATAGAATCAACATCTTTCGCCTTCGAAATTACTTTTACAATCTTGCCTCGAAAAACCTTGCTTGATGATACCGAAAGTTCAGTTACTTCTGGATTTGTGTTACCTATCACAACAATTGGTGAAGTAACTGTTTGACCGGAATCTATGCCATCTCTAGGTGTAACAGAACAGAACCACTTTTCGTCTTTTGAAGTAGCAGAAGCTGGAACTGATTTCATGTTATGAAAGTCTGGCTGGTTAACATTGTTTTTAAACCACATTATCTCTGTTCCCGATTCAGGGTCATCTTCTGTATCGGTGTATTTATACATTATCATCAACTCGTCACTGGTTCTGGGATTTGCTGGAAGAATGTTCAAATCAGATACTTTAGGCTTGCCATTACCAATTTTAACAACTGATGAGGTTTTCAAATCACTGAAAGCGCTGCCATCGCTTGCCCTTACAGTAAAATACCATTCTTCATTTCTATTGGTATATTTCGCAGGAATTTCCGTCTTATCCTCAAACTCAGGTTGTAAAACTCCATTCCTGAACCACTTGATCTCATTCCTTACTTCTGTATCTCCATCAGGGTCTTCAAAAACATAATCAACCATTAGATTATCATCTGTAGTAGGATTATTAGGCTGAGGAACTACTGCTGAAAGCTTTGGAGGGCTATTAGCAATTGTAACAACAGCAGATTTTTGAACTTCGCCGAATAATGCACCATTGCTGGGCTTCACAGTATAATACCATTGTTCACCCTTTGATGTAGCTTTATATGGAAGTGTTTTAAGATTGTTATATTCTGTTTGAGCAACGCCGTTCTTATACCATATTATCTGGCTTCCAGATTCTGCAACTCCATAAGGATCGGTATATACATAGCTAACTGTAAGATTATCTGTTGTTAAAGGATTTTCAGGCTTAATAACAAGGTTGTTCACTCTTGGTATTGGACTTCCGACTTCAACTGATGGTGATACAACTATCTCTCCAAAATCTGTATCATCCTTTGGTCTTACAGTAAAATGCCATACTTCCCTATCCTGTATATCCTTGCTGGATAGCTTCTTTAAGCCATCATGTTTTGAAACCCAGACTCCGTTCCTATACCATTTAATTTCAGTTCGTCCTTCCAGATCACCATCAATATCAAAATAATCATAGTTTGCTACTAAATCATCCGATTTAAGTGGATAAGGCGGAGAAATATAAGCATTACTAGCTTTTGGAGGTGTATTACCTATAACAACAAATCCTGATTGTTTGATTGCCCCAAATTGCTTTCCATCCTTTGGTGTAACTGTAAAATACCATATCTGCTTTCTGGCAGTAGCATCGGATGGTATACGTAGCATATCGTTATATTTTGTCTGCGGTATGGAATTTTTATACCATGTTATTTTACTTCCGCTTTCTGGATCATTTTCAGGGTCAATATAAATATATGAAGCCACAAGATCATCTGTAGTTAATGGATTGGATGGTGATATGCTCAAAGAGCTAACAGAGGGAGGCAGATTAGCTATATAAACTCTATTTGATTCTTGTGGGAGACCTTTATCATAGCCATCATTTGGAGTAACGACAAAATACCATTCCTCTCCAGCCAGGGTAGCTGAGCCAGGTATAGTCATAAGATTATCATAATCTTCTATATGCTTTCCGTTTTTATACCATTCGATCTTTGTGCCTTGCTCTGTATCCTTATCAGCATCGAAATAAACATAGCTGGCAGAGAGTCGGTCTTCTAACTTAGGAAATTCAGGACTCAATTTAGCATTACTAACAGTTGGTGGTTGATTGCCTATAGTTACACTTGGTGAAAGCTGTAACTTGCCATAGTCCTTTCCATCACTGACCTTAATTGTATAATGCCATCTGTCACCTTTTGTTGTCGCGCTGGATGGTATAACTGTATAATTATCATAAAGCTGTTCAACAAGACTATTTTTATACCATTTAATTTCTGGTTTGCCTTCTTTATCCCCATCAGGGTCAACAAAAGTATAAGATATTTTCAGATCATCAGAAGATCTAGGCATTTCAGGCAATATGGCAAGATTTAAAGCCGAGGGTTCTGTATTATTGTTAATCATAAATTTTAATGATACCGCACTTTCACCGGTAGAAATACCGTCACCAGGTGTTATTCTAATCCTAAAGTCGCTTGCTTTACTGCTAGGTTCATCTGTTTTTGATACCCAGGTAAGTTTTAATCCTTTTCCCGGAGCAATCTTTTTTGTCTCTTCCTTGATAGTTGCTTTTGTCCATGCAGTCTTCACTGAACCGCCCTGATATTCCACATTCAGATCACAAAGGTCATTATCACCATCAGATAATGAAAAATTAATTGTTATATCGCCTGATTCTCCCGAAATTGTTATATTCTCAACAACAGGGGCAGCATTTTGCACAGTAACGGTTTCAGAAGTAACTGGTTGACCAAAATCACTACCATCTTTTGGCTTAACTATTATATACCATTTTTCACCTTTCGCTACCGGCACAGTCATCTTTTTATCTTCTTCAGAAACAATCGTCTTTGATAATTGTAATTTATCATCTTTATACCATTGAATCTCTGTTCCTGACTCCCTATCATTATCAACATCGCGATAATCGTAGCTTGCCCTTAAAATATCACCGGACTTAGGAACACCTGGAAGTATTTCAGCTTTCTTAATTTGTGGTGGTGTATTTACAATAATAACAGGTTTTGATGCAACAACCTCACCAAATTTAGCCCCATCTCTCGGTTTAACTGTAAAATACCACGATTCACCTTTTGCGGTTACACTCGCAGATAAAACCTTTCCCTTAAAATCTGTTATTATACCATCGCCTTTATACCATCTTATTTCAGACCCACTCTCTTGAGTGCCTTCAGGGTCAGAATAATCGTAAGATGCAGTTAAATTATCGGCAGTAGTCGGTTTTTCAGGTGATATTTTAAGATTAGTGGCAACAGGGGGTGCATTATTATCTATCCTTATGAAATCTGACTCTACTGTCTTTCCGGTTGCTAAACCATCACTGGGAGTTATCCTTATCTGAAACAATGTTGCTTGTTTGACTTCCTGGTCCTTGTGTGATTCCCATGTCAAAGTTATTTGTCCAGGGAATAAGTCTATCAAAGGTTCTTTAATTTTAGCCTGAGTCCAATTACTTGCCATACCACCGCGATATTCAACTACCAGACTGCATTTATCATTGTCAGAATCAACAAGCTCAAATTTTATCTTTACATCCTTATATCCATCTGTAGGAACTTCTAATTTTTGAATAACAGGAGTTATATTTCCAACTTTAACACGGTTAGATTCTACTAATTTTCCTGGTTCAGTTCCATCACTGACTAAAACAGTAAAATGCCAAGTCTGCCCTTTGACAGTATCTTTGCTTGGAACAGTATCTTTATCGTTATACTCGCTTTTAAGCACCCCGTTCATATACCATCTAATTTGTGTGCCAACTTCCGGATCACCATCAGCATCACTATACTTATATGAAGCTTTAAGGTCATCCTCAGAAGTTGCTCCTTCAGGTGTTAGTTTAACATCCGAAGCGACAGGAGGAGAATTTAATATCTTTACAGTTGGAGATTGTTTTAATTCACCAAACTCTTTGCCATCACTTGGTTCAATGGTAAAATACCATTCTTCATCGCGCTTTGTAGCACTTGACGGGACTTCCTTTTTATCTCTATAGTTCGTCTGTTCTACCTTGTTTCTATACCATCTTATTCTGCTACCTGACTCTGTATCGCCATTATTAGGGTCTTCAAATTTATAATCTGCTTTAAGGTTATCACTTGAATATGGTGATTTTGGGAATATACTAACATCCCTGGCAATGGGAGCGTCATTATTATCCAATTTAAAACGCTGAGAAGAATCTTCGGTACCATCATCCAGACCATCATTTGGTATTATTCCCAGAGAATATTCCCCGTAACCAGAAGGGACATCTTCACGCGAAAGCCATGTTAACTGCAATCCTTCTCCGGGAGCAACATTTGTAATAACATTTTTTCCCTCTGTGGCTTCCTTTACGGTAGCAACTCTTTTTTCTCCAGATCCGAAGCGATACCAAACTTTTAGATTACAGCGATCACCATCCTGATCAGTGAGATTATAAACCAGGGTTATATTACCGGTATTTCCAGAAACAGATACAACTTTTATTATAGGCTTCTGATTTGCTACAGTCACAACAGGAGATTTTACAGGTTCATCATCCTTTGCTCCCAGTGAATCGCTCAAAAGAACTGTGCAATACCATTTATCACCCCTACTGGTTGCAGAAGCAGGCAAAGTAGTTTTATTATTATATGATGATTGCAGGATAGAATCCTTATACCATTTGATCTCTACTGATCCTTGTGGGTCGTTTTCCGGATCATAGTATGTATAAACCGCTTTAAGGTCATCGTTTGACGATGGGCTAGATGGTTGTATTTGTAGACTTTTCGCTGTTGGAGGGGCATTAACGACTGTCACAGGAGTTGTTAGTTGTCTTGCTTCGCCATAAACTTTGCCATCATTGGGTGTAACAATAAAATACCACTGCTCACCTCTAAACACTGCCTGATGACTATTTGTATCTTTTTGAAGGAGTATTTTATCATCTTCTTTTTGAATTATTACTTCCCTGAAAAGCTTGCCGTCCTTATACCATGCTAATTTGCTGTTCTTCTCAGTATCACGATCCGGGTCATCAAAATCGTAAACAGCCTTTATTTTATCACCAGTGCGTGGCAAGCGAAAAATTGAAGGTTCTTTATTTGTAGCTGGATCTATAGCTTTTATAGTAAGGTTCCTGACAGATGGAGGACTATTTGGTCCAGAAACATTATTAAGATGTAAGCTTTTTACATTAGACCAATTTCCATCAGTGATACCATCATTAGCTTTCATCCTTATATAATATATGCTATTCGCATTTGGTTGATCTTGTGTAGCTTTCCACGATAAGGACCATGTCCCCGGAGTAACACCCGCAGTCTGACCAGAAATAGTCGCAGACGACCATGTAGCACCATCAACACTATATTGAACGCTAATACTACAGAGATTATTATCTGCATCCTGCAAAGTGTATGATATTTGCACATCACTATTAGTTTGAGCCTGTGATGCAGAATTCAATGATACAGATGGTGGGCTATTAACACCAACTTCTAATGAGCTAACATTCCAGATAGCACTTAATGTAACAGAATCGGCAAGTGTCCCACCTGCTGGTATACCACCGTCTTTGACTCGTAAACGCACATCAACAGATTGACCGGGTTCAATTGAGGAAGGATTTATAGAAACAACAGAAATGTTGCCCGGTGGAAGACTCATGGAAAATCCACTGATACTGCTACTTGATACTTTCAAAATGCCGTTACCTGTTGAAGTGATGTTATATGTCCTTGTTCGTGTTCCAGAAAAGCTCTCACTAATCCCAAGAAGCGCAGCATTGGCAGTAAGAGTATAATTTTCCTGAATGCTATATGTGCCAACTTCGCTGAAATTATATTGTGTTGAAAAACCTCCTTGAGAATATTGAACAGATATGCTCTGTGGAGTGCCGCCGGATGGCTTAGTTATTTTTATAGTCCCCGACATAGATGAAGAAACCGATACGGTCAATTCCATTCCACCTTGCAATGGAATTGGAGTAACTTGCTTCCCGCGGCTAACGCTTATAGTTTGGGGAAAATCAGCATAGATACCCATAGAAAAGATTAATAAAAATATGACAATTAAAAATACAAAATATGGTCCCTTTATCATCTTAAAAGTTCCTTATCAAAGTAACTTAAGTCACAACCTGGAAGGTTAATAATATAGGAGCAGGTTTAATAAACACTTTCAAAAATTTTCAGGCACAAAACAATACCCTTTTAATAAAATCATTAAGCTTAATAGACAAGACCTGCCTACAATGAGTGTCTCTCAATAACCCTCTAAGTCGTGTTGAGTTCAAGGTTAACGTTAAAAGACAAAATTCCTGAATGAGAAAAATTAAAAACAAATAATAGAAAAAATTAGCTAAAAAATAGTCTATCCTTATTTATCCAGGCACTAACTTAACAATATTGTATAACCATTATTCCCACTCAATAGTGCTTGGCGGCTTAGAGCTTATATCATAGACAACGCGATTAATTCCTTTTATTTCATTAATGATACGGTTGGAAACTCTACCGAGAAAATCATACGGAAGTTGAGCCCAGTCAGCAGTCATAGCATCTTCTGCTGTTACTGCACGAAGCGCAATTACCTGATCATAAGTGCGCTCATCACCCATAACACCTACACTTTTCACAGGCAATAATACAGCAAAAGCCTGCCAAACTTTATCGTATAACCCTGATGACTTTAATTCATCAATAAATATTGCATCCGCTTGTCGTAGTAATTCCAGACGTTCTTTATTAATAGAGTCAATGATCCTAACGGCAAGACCAGGACCCGGAAAAGGATGCCTCTTAATAACTTTCTCAGGTAATTTTAATTCTCTACCAAGTATTCTTACCTCATCTTTGAACAGCTCTCGCAATGGCTCAATCAGCTTTAAATTCATTTTCTCTGGCAATCCACCTACATTATGGTGACTTTTAATAGTAGCTGCCGGGGATCTGGATATTCCTCCGCTCTCAATAACATCAGGATATAACGTTCCCTGTGCTAAAAAGTTGACATTGCCAAACTTCCTAGCTTCTTCCTGAAAAACATTAATAAACTCATTGCCTATGATCTTACGCTTAACTTCAGGATCGACAATGCCATATAGTTTTTCCAGAAACCTTTCACTAGCATCAACAAAGTGTAAATCTATGCAAATATCATTCCTGAAAGTCTCAATAACGTCCTTAGCTTCATTTTTTCTCAATAATCCATTATCTACAAATATGCATTTAAGTTGATTACCAATAGCTTTATTTACAAGAGCAGCAAGAACCGATGAATCCACTCCACCACTTACAGCACACAATACTATTTCATCACCTACTTCGCGTCGAATTTCGGACACACTTTTTTCAATATAGGAACTCATTGTCCATGAAGGCGAACATCCACATATACGAAATAGAAAATTAGCTATTATATCTTTACCCTTTGGAGTATGCACCACTTCTGGATGAAACTGAAAGCCAAAAAGTTGACGCTTCTTATCTGCCATAACTGCGATCGGTAAAGTTTCAGTATGCGCAAGCACCTCAAAACCTTCAGGAACAATGGAAACACTATCACCGTGGCTCATCCATACAGGAAAGTTATTTTCTATACCATTAAAAATTTCATCTTGCTTATCCACAAAAAGGCGTGCTAATCCGTATTCCCTTGATGGAGCAGGTTCCACCTTACCATTAAGTATATAAGCCATTAATTGCATACCGTAGCAGATGCCAAGAACAGGAATATTCAGCTTAAATATATCAGGGTTACAGGAAGGAGCATTAGGGGCATAAACACTAGCAGGACCTCCAGAAAGAAATATACCTTTGGGGGAAAGAGAAATTAGATAATCTATAGAGACATCATAAGGTAATATCCTGCAATATACATTATTTTCACGAATACGACGAGCAATAAGCTGGCTATATTGAGAGCCAAAATCTAATACAATAACAATCTGTTCTATATCAGTAGCCAAGAATTTCTCCATTTATTATCTGAAAAATAATAAAATTATACAAACACAAACTTTGACAACATAATTCAAATATGAATAACTATTTTCAAAAGAAGTATACAATATCAGTGTGACAGTGTCAAGACATTTCACCAGACCAAATGGCACAAAAATTGCTCTAATAAAAATTATTGATTTTGAACAATGGCTATGCTATACTTTCGCATAAAAGGCTATTTACAATAAGAAACTTATACCATTTTAAGAAAATAATTATTCATTACAGTCATAATTTATTATAAAATCCCTCTAAATCTCCCTTTGGAAAAGGGAGACTTTCCTGTTTTTGCCTTTTCCAAAGGGTTTAGGGGATTATATAAATAATTTTTTAAAACGTTATTACCACAAAAAAGTATGATGGCATTTCCTATCAGTAAAATGTTATACTATCAATGGAAATTGAACTTGTGGGCAATGCCTGATTCATAGAATATTAGAAATAAAAGGTAGGCTTTTAAAGCTAAAACATATTTTTTCTGCCATTAAATATTAGGTTCCTTTATTTCTTACTATTGAGGAGATATAACTTAAATGAAACGCAGTATATTTTTAATATTAACCATCAGTGTATTATTGTTAATATCAAACTTTACACAAGCTCGCAATGTCTCTATGGAATTGAGATTATTAAAGCCAAATGTTAATGTGGGTGATGAATTTGCTGTTGAATTAAACTTAGAAAGTGTTTCTGATCTTAAGGGGATCAACATTCTTATTTCTTATGATAACCTAAAATTGGAATATAAATCACTTTCAAAAGGCATTTTAATTAACAATTTTGTGGAAGATATATCCACTGAGCCAAAGAAAGCAAATGAAACTGGAAAAATTGAATATTTAGCAGTTCTTGAAGCACCAGGTCCCGGGATAGATTCTGCAAGAGAAAATCTACTTACTATTAATTTTGTGGCTAAGTCACCTGGAGATGCCTGGATCAAGCTTTCTCCTAACGAATTCGCATTAGGAGATTCAACTGCCAAAGCAATACCTTATAATATTGATACAGACTCTGTAACAGTAAAAATTGGACAGATTTTCGCCTTAAAACGAATATTTAACTATCCTAATCCTGCTCCTGATGCTACAGGAAAAACAATTATACGTTGTGAATCGCTGGCAATATTAGACGATCTGGAAGCTAGAATATATGATATTTCCGGAGAGTTGGTTAAAAAGATCAGTTATCAGGAATTTAATACATTAAAAGCACCTACCTATGAATATGAATGGAATTGCAAAAATGAAAAGGATATAGACGTTGCAAACGGCGTATATATTTTATGGATAAAGGCTAAGATGGGTTCGGATGAAAAAAATGAAACATGGAAGATCGCAATACTTCGTTAGCTTAATTGGAGGATAATAAATAATGTATAAGAAATTATTATTAATAAATGGACTAATATCATTAATTCTTATATTATGTATGAATATTTATGCTAGTTCTGGAGAAGGTGGTAGTGCAGGAGCATTTTTGAAAAATGGTATCGGTGTAAGATCTATATCTATGGGAAAAGCTTTTGTTGCAGTAGCAGATGATGCTAGTGCAGGATATTGGAATCCTTCAGGACTTGCACTATTAAAGAATCCTCAAATGAGTTTTATGTATTCCAATCCTATGAATTTTGATATAACCGGAGGTGCAGGCGTAAAAGATATTGGATATCATACAGCTAGCTTAGCCTATCCAACTCGCTTCGGAACAGCAGGTTTAAATTTAGCATATATGAGCGTTGGCAATATATATGTCGTTAAAGATGCTACAGGACCCACTGGAGAAACATTTCAAGATAAAGAATTAGGTATTATAACTTCCTATGCAAATAACATAACAGACCAGTTTTGTTTAGGGCTAAACCTAAAATTCATACGCCAGAGCCTCTGGGAAGAACAAGGCTCAGGCGTTGGACTAGATATAGGCGGATTGTATGAGCCTATATATAACCTTAAACTTGGCTTAGCTTTACATGATATTATAAATCCCAAAATAAAACTTATGGAAACAGAAAACTCTGTGCCAAGAAAGGTAATGGCAGGCATTTCATATAAGCTTATGGATGATCGCATATTATTAGCAACAAGCATGGATAAGGCGGAAAATCGCTCAGTAAAATTCCATATTGGAACCGAGATTAATCCTATGAAAGACCTTTCATTTCGTGCTGGATATACCACAGATACAGGTGAAATATCTGCTGGTGTTGGAATTAGATTATCAATCATTCAATTAGATTACGGCTTTGGCTTCTTAAATTTGGGTTCCACTCATAGAATATCATTTACAATGACATTATATTAATTTGTATCCTGGAGGAATGAAATCATGTTGAAAAAGGCTTACAATTGCATCTTAGCCATAATAATTCTTATATTATTATTTCAAGTAACAGCTTCATGGGGTGCAACAATATCAGGCACCATAAAAATGGAAGGTAAAAAGGATAAAAGCGGAGTTTTAGTTACATTACAAGGTCAAAGTATGTCTGGAGTTAGTGATAAAGATGGTAAATACTCTATTAATAATGTCCCTCCGGGTTCTTATACAATCATTGCTCAAAAACCAGGTTATCTTGTTGGGATAGTCTCTGATGTTATAGTAAGCAATGCTCCCATTACAGTTGACCTTGAATTAATACCTGGTGATTTTAAAATAGATAATCAAATAAATTTACTGGATAGAATCATGCTTGCAAGTGTCTGGAAATCAAAAGAGGGTGATGCCAACTGGAAAAGCATGATGGATATATATGAAGATGGAGTTATAGATGAAAAGGATAAAAATCTCTTATTAGCTAACTGGCGTAAAGGTAATCCTAATATTAAACTTGGTTCACTCAGCATAGAATCTAATCCCAATGGGGCTTCTGTACTAATCAATGGTGCAGATACAGGCAAAGTCACTCCTTATACATTCACAGGCATGGTAGTTGGTGAATATACAATAACACTTAAATTACAGAACTATGCACCTGTTGAAGTTAAAGCTCAAATAAAGGAAGATCAAGTTGTAACACTTCCTCCCATTACCTTAGATAATCAACCTCCGGAGTTTAGCAATTGGACCAAAGAACCATCAAATATAACCGAAGATTCTAAAGGATCTCTAAAAATATCTGTGCGCATAGTAGATGTAGGTGGCAGTGGTATGGCTGGAAAAATACCCCAGTTCGATTACCATATAGGCGCAAATACAAACTATAGCGGTTATAAACCGATGAAATCTCAGGGAAATGATATATGGAGTTTTGAAATACCAGAACCTGTGGAGGGTTGGAATGCTTTCCGCGGAAAATATATATACTACAAAGTAAAAGCCGAGGATGCCGCCGGAAATTCCGGAGAAAGTGATGAGCAACAAGAATTGATTGATAGCATAAATGATTCTCCGTCTGTCAAAATAGTAAGTGCCTTTAGCCAATGGGAAAAGGGATTGCTCACAATAACAGCCGAAGCAAATGATGAAGACGGGACAATCTCATCTGTTAAATTTGAATATAGCACTGACAAGGTCAATTGGATGCCAGTCGGCACTCCAATATTAAAACAGCCTTATTCTATAGCATGGGATACAAAGACAGCTATTCGTGATATAATGAAAAATGTTTGGTTAAGAGCGACAGCTACAGATAACGATGGAGCAACAGCAGAATATATCACTCCTACAAGTTTTAACATAGACAATCAAACTCCATTTACCAGCCATGACTATGACGGCTTATGGAAAAAGAATGATTTTACAATCACTCTAAAGGCTAATGATAATGACGGTGTAGGCGTTGCAAGCATTTATTATCGCCTAAACGATGGTATTAAACAAGAAGTAAAAATAGATGGACAATCAAGCGCCATTGTAACTATAACTAAAGAAGATAAGTCGAATGTAATTGAATATTGGAGCGTAGATAAGCTTGGTAATGAAGAACAACCTAAAACATTATCTAATATAAAACTAGATAAAACTCCGGCATCATTTACGAATTGGTCACAAGATCCGGGCGATCTCACAGAAAAAACATCAGGAAGATTTAGAATATTTGTTAGTATATCTGATGAGGTAAGCGGATTAACAGGTAAAATACCACAAATCGATTATCGAATTGGTGCAGAAGCAAAATATGATGGTTATGAAAATATGATGAGTGAAGACGGAAAATTATGGTTTTCAGATATACCTGAGCCAGAAGTAACCTGGGACGCATATCGTGGTAAGTATGTATATTACAAAGTAAGATGTGAAGATGTTGCTGGCAACATCGGTGAAAGTGCTGAAAGGATAGAGTTAATTGATGATATAAATGATCCTCCAATAGTTAAAATAGAAAGCACATTTAATCAATGGCAAAAAGGTAATATCAAGCTGGAAGCAACAGCTTCAGATCGTGATGGCACAGTAATAGGAGTGCAGTTTGAATATAGCATAGATAAAATTACATGGAAACCAATAGGCGCAACAATTGTTAAAGAACCTTATGTAATAGACTGGGATACCAAAACAGCACTTCCACAAGCACAAATGGTCTGGATCCGTGCAACAGCAATAGATGATAATAGCGCATCATCATCGCATTTATATCCTGCATCCGTAGGGATCGATAATCAACCACCAGTCACCAGTGATGACTATAACGATCTATGGCACAAAGAGGACCTTACAATAAAAATCTCGGCAACAGATGGAAACGGTGTAGGAATCTCAGATGCTAATATAAGATATAGGATAAACAATGGTGAAGAAAAAAATGTTCGAACACATGGTCATCCTGCTTTTACCACCGAAGGCATTCATCAATTGGAATATTGGAGTATAGATGACCTGGGGAATGTTGAAGTTCATCATATAATACAGAGTGTAAAACTTGATAAAACAAAACCAACATTTGCAGATTGGGTGCATGACCCACTTAACCTAACGGAAGATAGCAAAGGACCGTTGCGAATATTTGTAAGAGTCACAGATGGTGCAGGAAGCGGACTTGTGGGGAAAATACCACAATTCACTTACCAAATAGGTAAAGATGCTGGCTATAAAGACTATATGAACATGACAAAAGGAGAATCTGCTGATGTATGGTATTATGATATCCCCGAACCTGCAGAAGGTTGGGATACATACCGCGGTCAAACCATCTATTATAAAACAAAAGTTACGGATGTTGCTGGAAATTTGGCAGAAAGCTCAGAACGTCAGGAGTTAATTGATGATATAAACGACCCACCAATAATCCGTATTATAACTGTATTTAATCCCTGGGAAAAAGGCACACTGAAATTAGAAGCAGATGCGTCTGATACAGATGGCACAATCTCAAGCATTAAGTTTGATTATAGTTTTAACAAGGTAGAATGGAGCAATATCGGCACAATAACAAATAAACCATACTCAATGAGCTGGGATACGAAAAACTCCATTCCAGGTGTATCACAAAGTGTTTGGGTAAAAGCGATAGCAACAGACGACGATGGAGATACAGCAGAATATACTATACCAAACAGCTTTAAGATAGATAATCAACCACCTGTGTCCAGGCATGATTATAGCGGTGCATGGTATAATAAAGATTTCACTATCAACTTAACTGCAAGTGACGGTGAAGGCATAGGAGTAGCAACAATCTCTTATAGGCTGAATAACGAAGAAAAGAAGGAAATTAGCACAGATGGACAAACAGCAATCCCTGTAAACATTACAAAAGAAGGGGAAAATACTCTCGAATATTGGAGTGTTGATAAGCTGGGCAATGAAGAAACACATAAAACTTTGACCAAAATATACCTTGATAAGACTCCACCAAGATTCTCTGATTGGGTTCAAACTCCATCAGACCTTACAGAAGATACAACAGGAGCATTCCGTATATCCGTTACGATAACTGATGAAGGAAGTGGACTAGCAAATAAAATACCTCAAATTGATTATCGTATAGGAACTTCCGCAAAATATGATGGCTATGAAAATATGGAGAGTGTAGATGGAAAATCATGGTATTTTGATATTCCTGAACCATCAGAAACATGGGACAAATTCCGCGGTGATTATGTATACTATAGAGTTATAATCTCTGATGTCGCTGGAAATATAGCAGAAAGTGCAGAAAGAAAAGAACTCATTGATAGCATAAACGATCTACCAATAGTAAAATTAATTACAAAATTTAATGAATGAGAAACAGGTCATATTAAAATAGAGACAGAAGCTTCAGATCCTGATGGTTCAATACCAACTGTGAGATTCGAATACAGTCTTGATAAAATAACCTGGAAACCTATTGACTCAATAGTAAGCCTAACAGAAAAAACATATTCAACAGAGTGGAATACAAATGATGATATCCCTGAGCTAGCAAAATCTGTATGGGTCCGTGCAGTAGCAATAGATGCTGATGATAATAATGTGTCAGTAAACAGTGAAGCATCAGCCAAATTTGGCATAGACAACCAGGCGCCTATCGCTGGCGAATGGACAAAATCTCCTTCAAACCTAACAGAAGATACCGTTGAGCCATTTCGCGTAACGGTAAGCTTCGATGACGCAGGAGGAAGCGGTGTAAAGAAAGTTGAAATTGCTTACAGAATTGCAAATGTTGTCAACAGAGATTTCAGAGAGATGAAAAAAGAATCCGGTAACATCTGGTATTATGATATATCAGAACCAGGTGGATGGGATAGATACCGTGGACAAGTTCTATATTATAAGGCGCGTGCTACTGATAACGTAGGCAATATAAGCCCGGATACAAATGAACAACAAGAATTAATAGATGATATAAATGACCCACCAACAGGTGCTATTGTTTCAACATTCAAAGATTGGGAAAGAGGCACATTGACCATACAAGCAGATGCTAAAGACGAAGATGGTCAGGTAAAAAGTGTTCAATTCCAGTATAGCCTGGATAAGGTAAATTGGATTCCAATTGGCGCCACAATAATCAGCGAACCTTATATAATAAACTGGGATACATCATCAATAGAAATGGATGCTGAAGTATGGCTAAAAATCGTCATCACCGATAATGATTCCGCCATCACAGAATCTATAATCAGCAAGGGTTTTGGAATCGATAACAAACCACCAGCTTTCGCTAACTGGAAACTGACACCTGCTAACCTAACAGAAAGTTCAAATGAAAGCTTCCTGAGAGTAGAAGTTGATGTAACTGATCAAGGTAGTGGAGTTGATGGAACAAAAGTTCAGCTTGCTTATCGCATAGGAAACGTCGCATATACAGCCTATCAAAATATGTTCAGGCAAAATGAAACTACATGGTTCTATGAGATACCAAGACCAATAGGGAATTGGTCAAGCTATGCAAATCAAAACGTATTCTATAAAGTTAGAGCTTACGATAAGGCTGGCAATATCTTTGAAAGTGAAGAACTTAAGGAACTCATCGATCCCACAACAGGCTCTATTTCTGGCAAAATAATACCACAGGCTAGCTGGTTTGGTGCAAGGGTAATTGTTCAAAAGGATGGACAAAATGTAACCGAAGGCTCAGTAAGCCAAATCGATGGAAGTTATTCGATAACCAGTATACCAGCTGGAATATACAATTTACTTATAACTTCACCCGGATATGGCACAGATAAATCACAAACAAATATTGAAATTAAGTTGGGTCAAAATACACCAATTCCTACAGTTGAGCTTTTCAGATATTCTGTTGAAAAAATTGCCCGATCACAGGGTGGAACAGTGAGCTTCAAAGATTCCAGTCTCAAAGATTATTCACTAGTTGTTGATCCAAACACATTCTTACAAGACAGCAAGGTAGTTATTGGATTCAGTGGAGATGAACCTGTTAGTATACCCAATCCAACAGTGCATCTGCTCGATAAAGCAATAGGAATAGGCTTCGAAGGAAAAGATATTGAAAAGCCCTTGAAAGTTATAATTCCAAGGCCATCTGGAATTACTGACATGAAACCAATAATGGCATTTATATTTGATGGTGTAAATTACAGAATGGTTGACCGGAGTGACTCAACTCAAACCAGCACAACGATAACTATAACAATTAAACCTCAAGATGTTAAAAACTTCAGTGATACAAACCATAAATTTGATAAAGCCCTTAGTCGTATATCAGATACAGTATTTTACGTCCTTATTGCAAGATTTGATGAACCACAGATAAGCAGTTCAGATATAGGAATACGTGATCCACAAATATCCTTAGGAAAAATAACAGGATACATTCAACCAACATTAAATCCATCAAGTAAAAAGATTGCCATTGTGATCAATAGCATAACGTCAAGCATGGATGATATGGTCAGTCTAATTTCCGATATCAGGTCTCTTAAGTTAGCCAATACTACAACTCCATATTACGATCATGTATTTGTCTTCAACTATGATGCCGGTAACATATCAATATCATCAAATGGAACCCAACTAGCAAGCGAATTATCGCGTGTTTTAGGAACTTATAGCGGTAAAGTTGATGTAATAACACATGGCACAGGAGGTCTTATCGCCCGACATGCGATATTAAGTGCCGGTGCAGATCAGTATATCGGAAGCCTTATAATGTTGGCAACTCCTAATGGAGGAGTGAGTGTAGACCTGTTAAAAGCAGGATTCACGACTTTCCTTAAAAAGACTCAAAGTTTGCCTGCATGGTCTTATTACAGAGATGGCTGGCAATCAGTAACAGAGGATTCTCAATATATAATGATCCTAAATAGCCAGCAAAGCAGGAAGGTTAATACTCACTATTATGGAATAGCAGCATCCAACCCATTAGCAGTTACACAGGCTGAAAACCATGACGGTTTATTATATATAGGTAGTGCTGATTTTACCAATAAACTCAGTTTCCCAAGCTTTGAGGAAGGGCTAACAAAAGTTTTTGATGCAGTTAATGTAATACCTCCATTGACTGAAGGATTAGCATTTTTGTCCCAAACAAGGCATGTAGCAATACTAGCTTCTGTTGAAGCAAGAAACAAAGTCCTGAATTATTTGCTTGGCAAATCATCAAATATAGGTCTTGTTGAGCATGATATTGACCTGATTCCTGGTAATCGCATAGAAAATTTCAGGGTAGTGTTGAAAAACAATGGCACAGATACATTGTATGGTGTAACAGCGAAACTAAGCACAACAAATATCTACATACGTAATTATGCGGATCAGCAAGGCATAGAAAGAGACACAGCAGTTTATGGCGATATACCTGCCCAAACTACAAAAACAGGGACATTTAGCTTCTATGTAAATCCCAATGCTAAAGATGCCATTGGTCAACAGATAACATTCACACTTACAATTACAAACTCAAAAGATAATAGCATCCACACATTACAATTTTCAGCACCAATCGGAGGAAATCTGGTTAGAATCGCACTGAACCCACAGACTCAGCAAAAACAAGTAGCAATAGATGTGGCTAAGGACACTGCCAGACCAGAAAATGATGGTGATTCAGCAGTTGAGCCTGGAGAAACATTAAAGTTCAATATTATTCTGGAGAATAGGTCAGCAAGCCAGATGCAGGATGTAAAAGCAACACTTAAGACTGATGACACCCGCATTAAAGGGCTGGTCGGAACAACTACAGTAAATATGGCAACAGATGGTATAACAGTTGACTATGGGACAATGTCCGGAACATCAACAATTACCAGGACATTCCAGTATATAAAGCTTGATCCAGATAATACACTCCTGGGAAGTCAGGTAAAATTCACTCTTGATATAAAATCAGGAAACAATATTATCGGCAGGGATGAATTTAATGTAAAGGTTGGAGCGGATATAGTTGTTGATAAAGTGTATGTTGACTATCGCCTTGTTCCAGGAGGAGGACCACGTGACATAGAAGTCACATTCAAAAATATTACTAATACAGACATAGCAAACATAGAAATATACATGAGTAATGAATCCAGATATATTGATATTATCAACGATAGAGAACAAATAAGCTCACTTGGACCGCTTCAATCAAGATCAATTCGTTTCCAAACAACAATAGATGCTGGCTTCAGCGGTTATGAAACATTCACAGTGGAAATTATGGTCAACCGTATAACTATAAATGTCCATAAATTTGAAAACTATTTCGGTATGCGCACACAATATGTTGCCGACTGGATAACAAGTGACGGAGAAACTACTTATAGCGATAAAATAGCTGAGCCAGGGGAATCGATCAAGCTCAGAATGGCACGCAGAAATCCGACAAAAGAGACAGCTCAAAGAGTTGAAGTGCAAATAGAGACCACAGACCTTGCAATAATACAACCATTGGACAGAAATTATGCTAGCTATCCCGATATTATTGCTGGTAATGTCGCAGAACCTGCCAGAGATTTTGAATTTAGAATCGCTTCAGCAACAAGTGCTGTCTTTACAAGCGATACTAACTTTAATACAAAAGGCAGAACTGTTGAATTTACGCTCAAAGTCGAAGAAAATAGAGAATCTGTCGGTGAGGAAACATATAAAATGCGTATAGGTGGTATAATCAGACATTTACCATCAACCAGCTATACCGCATTACTGGCAACCCTCAACGATTCTAAAACTCTTGATTCAGTCAACAATAATGGAAATGGTATTCCAGAACCTGGTGAAACAATTGAAATCACTATTACATTAATAAATATAACAGCTAATACAAGTGTTAGCGCAATTCTGAACACAACAGTCTCCGACACAATAGCTAGATTATATACGCAGGAAAGAGACGTTGATGTTGACTACCGATATGAAGAGGCAAATTATGGCACAATGACACCAGGAAGACAAACGTCACGAACATTCAGATTCAAGATAGATAAAGAAATTGAAGTAGATAGAATACCATTTGAACTATATATTAGTGGTAAGATCAACAATGTTAATACAGACTTAGGTTATGATACATTTATTATACCTATAAAGAAATAGCTAAACAATGGGTGTGGTAAAAAATCCACACCCATAAAAAAACTCTAATTGGAGGTGAATCAATGGCAAGATTACCTATAGACGAAAGATTTCAAAAGGAAGGGCTTACTTTTGATGATGTGCTATTAGTTCCGGCAAGATCGGATATCCTGCCACAAGAAATTGATGTAAGAACAAATTTCACAAAAAATATACGTCTAAACATCCCTTTGTGTAGTGCTGCTATGGACACTGTTACTGAAGCCCGACTCGCTATAGCGCTTGCAAGGGAAGGTGGCATTGGTGTAATACATAGAAACTTCTCAATAGAAGAACAAGCAGATGAAGTTGATACAGTTAAAAGATCAGAAAGTGGAATGATCGTAAAACCTATACATCTACCACCAGATCGTCCCATAAGCGAAGCATTGGACCTAATGGCAAAGTTTCATATCTCCGGTATTCCAGTAACTCAAGATGGCAAACTTGTCGGAATATTAACCAACAGAGACCTTAGATATGAAGATGATCTTAGCAAAAAAATAGGCGATGTCATGACCAAAACTGACCTTATCACAGCAAGAGAAGGAATAACTCTTGATGAAGCCAAGAAAATACTTCACCAAAACAGAATAGAAAAACTTCCAGTAGTAGATGAGAATTTTATGTTAGTTGGTCTGATCACAATTAAAGATATAGATAAAATAAGACAATATCCAAATGCTTGTAAAGATGATCATGGAAGGCTCCGCGTTGCAGCAGCAGTCGGACCGGGTCCAGATATGGAAGATAGAGTATCTGCTTTAATATCTGCAAATGTGGACGTTATAGTTATAGATTCTGCACATGGTCATTCGGTATCAGTGATCAACGCGACAAAAACAATTAAGGCAAAGTATAATATAGATGTTGTCGTGGGTAATGTGGTAACAAAAGAAGCAACCCAGGAGTTAATAGATGCAGGTGCAGATGCCATAAAGGTCGGAGTTGGTCCGGGGGCAATATGCACAACAAGAGTAGTTGCTGGTGTTGGTGTCCCTCAAATCACTGCAATCTATGAATGCACAGAAGTAGCAGAAAAATATGGAATACCAATAATTGCCGATGGTGGAATAAGATATTCCGGAGATATTACAAAAGCAATAGCTGCTGGAGCAAGCTGTGTTATGATAGGAAGCCTTTTTGCAGGAACAGAAGAAAGCCCCGGAGAAACCATTATTTACCAGGGAAGAAGCTATAAGGCATATAGGGGTATGGGTTCAATCGGAGCAATGAAAAAACGTGGTGGAAGAGAAAGATATTTCCAATTTACCGAATCAAAAGCAGAGAAATTAATACCAGAAGGCATAGAAGGAAGAGTCCCATATAAAGGACCGCTTGGAGATTATGTTTATCAATTGGTCGGTGGTCTTAGACATGGTATGGGGTATTGCGGAACAAGAAATATCGAAGAATTGAGAAAGAATGCAAAATTTATAAGGACAACCGTTGCCGGGCTTCGTGAAAGCCATCCACATGATATTGTTATCACTGAAGAAGCTCCAAACTATTCGATACAATAGCTATAATTCAAAATCTAGTTGTTGAAGAAAACCTATGTTCAGCTTCACTAATTGGCGATTTATTAAACTCTTTTATAATTGTATAACACCATTGTGAACCACCAAATATTACACCAAGTCCTATAGATACAGAATTATCTGAATTTTCACGTGCAAAACCATTGCGCAATACAACTCCGCCTGAGAAATACTTCTGCCATGAATAATAAATCTCCCATCCAAGGTTTATCCCTAAACCCTTTCTGCCAATGCTTTTATAGATATCAAATGCGGAAGTAAACCATTCAAATGGCATAGAACCAAATCCAACCCTAATATTTGCAGGCTGTGCTTCAACGATTTTTTGCTGTAGCAAATGTTCTAATAGAAATCCGCATGATATTTTACCTTTATCATAAATCACCTTTCTTAAACCCAAACTAATATCAAAACCACCATCAGATAGATCAGCTATAACATCTTCTCTGCTATTATCACCATCCTTAAACCGCTTAATTGCATCCTCAATATCCAGATTATCAATAATGGCAGGTATGAGCTTTGTCGCATCGTTTGGATTTACATCAGGTCCATGAACTGAAGTCAAATTAAAAGGTCTTATGATCACTCCCTTTTTAGCTATTTGATGTTTATATTTTAGCGTCAGACCGATCGCAAGATTATCATCCAGTAAATATCCCATAGATAAAGCCACAAAGCCCTCACGAAAGAGATCATATTCTATAATGGTTTCAGTATCTGATGTAAATCGTCTCTCATCAACAATATAAGATGCTTTAGTATTTTCTATTTTTAATGTGCTATTACGATTATCAAAATCATGAAAATATCCCAAACTAATGCCTATACCTTTAATTTTTCCTGAATAATATATCGAAGGCATCAACCTGAACGATAAATCTGAATTCATTTGTTCACCTTCACCAACAGGCAAACTTTTATACTTTAGATTTCCTATACCAAAAGCTGAAGAGAGATTATTAAATTTTACATCAACTAAGCCTGCCGGATTTCCGAAAGTTCCACCTTGCTTATAGGTTATACCAGCATAAGCTCCTCCCATTCCGCCAATACGTATGAATTCATCCGCGCCCGCAGAAAAGGATATAGAAAATAAAACCAAAAAGAAAAAATTCAATTTATAATTAGAAAAAAAATTTTTATTATACATTTTTAAAAAAAATAATTATTCATTACGATTATCATTTATTGTAAAATCCCTCTAAATCTCCCTTTGAAAAAGGGAGACTTTCATGGTTTTTTCCTTTTTCAAAAGGGTTAAGGGATTGCATAAACAATTTTTTAAAACGATATTAGCTGAGAATTCCTTTTACCATCGGACAGAAATAGAAAATTGCGAAATCTGGTCACCAATTTCACTAGCAACATAAGCATAATCAACTCTGAAAGATGAAAGATTGATCCCAAATCCTGATGTCAATGACCTGGTTAAAGCATTTCCTGTTCTAATACCACAACGAATACTAATAATAGAAAAACTGCATTCTAAACCCAAACAGACATCATTACTATACAAGTCAAGTGATAAGATCGATTCTGGAATATACTTATAGTCCCAAAACTTTCCTAATAAACTATCAAGCTTAACGTTTGCACCTACTTTATAAGAAAAACCCGGTCTTTCCCAATAACTTTTCTCAGGAATATCTGAATATGCTACACGATGATATGATGTATATCCTAATAAATTATGAAATGCTAATCCAAAACATAGCAAATCTTCAAACATATTATACTTACAACCTATATCAACTGACAATCCCTTACCATCACCAAGTTTTGTATCACCAAAACTTGCATTAGCATATTGGTATTTTAATCCTGAACCTAAACTTAATCGCTCGGAAATATTCATCGCAGATAAAATAGCAAATTCCACTTCTTGATATATTCCATCAATATCGCTTGAGCTATTAAGTCCCACACCTAAAGGTATTCCATTTATATTCTTAGCATAACTAACTGCGCTATAACTTACAAGATTATAAAGCTCCATATAGGATATAACTAATTCCTGTTTCTCAATGCCTGAAATACCTGCTGGATTCCAAAACAAAGCATCAGCACCATCAGCAACAGAAACAAAAGCCGATCCCATAGCCAATGGGCGTGCGCCAAGTTCCATGTTTTCAAAAGCACCATAAACAGATGCTGATGTCAATATAAATAATAGAAAATATAGAGTTTTGAAAAGCATTCTGTTTTTCATCAAAAGTTCACCGGGAGTTTAGGGTAATCATTGAAAAATAGGTTTTTCGTAGGGGCAGGTTTTGTTTGCTTTTTCGATAACTATGAACCGAATAAAGCCTTTTGCTTGATTATATTCTTTAATAAACCAACGAAACCTGCCCCTACACTAAATATATCGGTATACGAACCGGGATAAATATCATTTAAAAACAGCCAGATGCTTTGTCTTGCTATCTTTAAATCCATTTACATCTACTGTTATCACTACAAAATACCGTCCATTTTTTACAACTTTACCGAAATCGTCTTTTCCATCCCATTGATCTGTATTCCAACCCGGATATTTGGGACTATTTTCGATCAAATTCCTTATCAAATTACCCTTTATATCATAAATATCAATCTTCGTATTAATAGGTTGATTATCGCTAAATACTATATTATAACGAATGTTAAGACGGTTCACTTCAGGAGCAAAATATGCATTTGGTGAAATCTGAACATCCCTGATGCTCAACTTCCCGGATTCTTTAATATCTTTTTCTTCCATTATAACAAAAAATGATAAATAATTGACACTAGCAGTAACAGATTTCTGATATTTATCCACCATTCCACCAACCCTTATCCACCTTTTCTGTAAATTATCATAAGAATATAGCACCAAATTGTTTTCATCAACATCTATATTTTCCAGGTATCCGTAAGGAAGTGTAATTTTAATTGTATCATAAAATACCTTACCGTTAGGTTCAAAATTATATACATATCCAACTTGACGCGATTGTATACCAGTTACAGAAACATTAGATAAAGAGATAGATATATCAAAATCTTTACGTACAGAATTGCCGGGGATTTCTAAATAAGCTCCTAATGAACCATTTATTATCGAACTTTGACCAGAAAACACTTTCTGCACATAAGGAATTATTTCTATATCTGATTTTACAGATACCTTACCAACGCTTGCGCTAATCGTGCCTTTTCCAGGGAATAAAGCCGTAATAAAAACTTCAGAATCTCTATAACTCAGTAAGCCTAAATTTTTTGAGATTTCCCAGACAACTCCATCAAGCTTATCTATCTTATTTCCATAAGAGTCGGAACCACTTATGAAAAGATTATACCTTGAACCTGAAAGCAATTTATAAGGAAGATTAAGAATTTTTTCATTATCAGATATATCTATCCTGGCAGAATAAATTTCTCCTGGTATAACTGTAATATCTGCAGAATCAAAATATCTTCCTTGATAACTAACTTTCAGGATACCTTTCCCGGATCTTGATCCTAGAAATACTCCATCGTCTGTCACCGATCCAACAACTATTTCACCATCCATCTGCCAATTTAATTTAACATCAGGAATTTCATTACCAAACCTATCTTTCAATATACCATAGAACTGATATGTTGATCCAGCGGATATAAGCAAACTTTTTGGTCTAATTTCGAGAGAATCAGCTTCACCAGGTAAGACTGTAATATCCGCTTTTCCTTCAAATCCTTTTAAACGAGCAATAATTTTTCCATTCCCTGTGGTAACAGCGGAAAAAACACATTCTTTAATATCATTCTTTGTTATTTTTCCGATCTCGCCTAAAATAGACCATTCCATTACATTAAATTCGATTTGATTATCATAAGCATCATAAGCAAAAGCACGAAATGAATATTCATTGCCAGCTATAACACTAGCAACTGTTGGCTCAATAATTACCTTATTTAGTTCTGCTGGAATTAACTCAAACTGAGCAGAAGTTGAGATTATCTTATCTCCGATCTCTGCGGTAACATTTAATATACCTTTTCTTTCAGCGGGAAGCTTCTTTTCTGCACGAAAAGTCCAGGTGTTAGGAGTATCAGAAACAGATAAAACGCCATAAATACTAGATACAGATAAATTAATAGAAGGTAGGTCAGTTATAGGATTTCCAGATTCATCAAACCCTTTTATAATGCAATCAGCTTTACCACCGGCTTGAATAACTGATGGATTAATATTAACTGTAAGTTTTTTTAATTCACCAATCCAATGAACTATCGATATAGACGCAACTCCCTGAATCTTACCAGATGAAGCAATTATAACACCATCCGCATTATCTTTTGCAGTAAGAACAAATAAACCGCTTTGATCTATATTACCTATGTTTCCATTTACCTGCCATTGAAACTTTATATTTTCAATTTGATTCCCATACTTATCATATCCGAAGGCTATAAACTGCTGATTATTATCTTTTTCCAGAACCAGCGTAACAGAATAAGGGACAACTTTAATAGATGCGAGATCACCAGGAATTACTTTAACATAAAACTGACTATTAATAGAACCTGATCTTGCTTCAATAATAGCTTCTCCAGACTCCTTACCCACAAATTTTCCCCCGGAAGATAAAGATCCAATATCTGAATTACTTATAGACCATTGGGGAGTGATATTGATCGAGTTTACTGGTTTAACACGACCTTTCTGATCAATATTTGAATCATAACCCTTTGCAATAAAAAGCAATTCTGAGCCAGATTTTACTATTAATGGATTTTCTTTACCAGTTCCGACATTACTGTCAGTTTGAGGCGGATCAGTAAATACACGAATATCTGCCAGAGGACCAGGTATAACATTTATAAGAATTTTGCCTTCTTTACCTGCTGATAAGGCAACAATTTTGCCCATTCCAGCAAGACCTGCTGTAAATTCAACCTTTTTTCCTGTACCGGGATTTATAACACCTATTCCACCATCAACTTTCCATTCAGGCGATACTTCAACTATATTTTGAAACCTGTCATACCCAATTGCTGAAATCTCCACTATCTTGCCCGACTCAACAGGAAAATTACATAAATCACGCTCACAAACTAACTCAATCGAATATAAAGGACCAGCAATCAAAGTAATTACCGCCTCACCACTTATAACCTGACCATCAACGTTTCTAACATTCGCCACAATTTTCCATTTAGAACCAATTTCCATATCCATATCTGCTTTAAATACGCCATCAGAGGATATGTTTTTCACAATCCTTCCATCAGAACTTATAACACTCCAGGACGGATCAACCTCAACATCTGCACCATCAGAATCCTTACCGGTTGCTATAAATTTTTGAGTATCACCTTTTATAACAAGAACAGAATCAGGAGTAACGATTATTTTCGACAAAGCCTTTTGAGCAGGTTGCAAAATTATTGTAGCTATACCTCTAACGATCTTTTCCAGGTTTGTTCCAGCATTAAATATCGCAGTAATAAAAACGTATCCATTACGCGACTCAGTTAAATCGGTTTTGTTAACAAATATCCCTGTCTTAGTATCTATGACACCAATATCTCCAGTAGTCGCCCATGATATAGCAGGTTCATTATAAGGCTTAACAATATTACCTTTAGAATCCAGAAAGTAAGCATTAAACTGCTTTCTTTCAGCGGATTGATAAAGTATATAGACCAGAGAAGGCTCCACTATAATAAATTCAGGAGACGCTGGCAAGACTTCAATATTTATATATCCTTCAATATTTCCATATCTTGCGCGTATTCTACCTCTACCCGCTTTATCAGCAAAAAACACTCCATTTGAACTGACCCAACCGATTTCAACATTATCAATAACATCCCAGATAGGGTCTACCGGTATTAAATTATCACCCGTATCCTTACCAATCGCATAAAAATGCACGGAACTTCCTGCAATAACACTCAAATTGTCAGGGAAAATCTCAATTCGTGCTGGATCATTCGGCTTTACCACAACATCTACCTTACTTATCAGTCCGTTTAATACTCCTAGTATGCTTTTTTGACCGGCTTTGAGTCCTGTTAATAGACCATCTTCAGTAATCATATTAAGTTCATTGTTGTCTCCACCTGCCAGATAATATTCAGGAACAGAATTAACCAGATTCCCCATTTTGTCCTTGACTCTGGCACTTAGTCTTTGCTGTTTTCCATATTCAAGGGATAGTGATCCAGGCTGTATTTCTATGCTAGCAGGGTCGCCCGGATAAACAACAACATTACATCTAGCTATCAAATTTCCTGCCTCCACCTCAATAATACCATTACCTGCACCTGTTGCAAGGAAATTCCCATAAGTATCTATAGTGCCAATATTACCGACTACTCTCCATATTAACGATTTATCGATTGGGACAAAATTATTCGTAAATGCAAAAAATCTTTGATAACTTCCCGCAACTAAAGAGACATTCGATGGAACTATAATTAAACTTTCAGTATTTGCTTCTGCGGAGATATTCACAAAGGCACTACCAAAAAGGTTACCATCGGTAACAATTATACGACCCGAAGATTCGTTTGACATAGATGTAAAAAATCCTGAATCATCCACTTTTCCAATATTTCCAATAACATTCCAGGATAAATCCTTTGTTATAAACTCATCCCTGTCAAAATTATAGGCAAAAGCTTTAAATTGCAATTTTCCACCAGGTCTTATAGTAACTATATTTGGTTCTACCTGTAAAAAATAGGGACTGGGATTGTCTGATTGCTTATAAGATGAAAGGAATGCACCTGAAAAAAGAACAAATACATTTGTATAAGCAACAAGATCACCAACTCTTGCTGAGATAATGCAGACCGGATCAAAATCCTGCTTTATCTCATTTACATTAACCACGCATGATGAACCTTCAGGATATATTGTGACAGCATTGCCTTGCAAAGACCATTTAACATCACTAACAGATACAACATTATCATAAAGATCATATCCCACAACATTTAAAGTGGTCTGTTTGTCAGGAATCATATATAGAATGCTGGGTTTTATAGATATATATTTAATAGCTCCTAAAGTCACATTGACCTGTATCCTGCCAGTGAAACCAGCAATACTTGCAATAACTTCTCCTTTACCTGGCTTAATTGCAGTAAAAACACCACCCGGATCAATATTGCCAATATTTCCACTAACTGACCACATTGGATTTACTGCAATTTTTCTCCCTTTAATATCACTTCCAACCGCTTCAAACCTAATCTTTTCACCAGTAGCAATTGAAATACTTTCCGCACTGCTACTGGAGCCATGTTTAACAACACTAATGGATGCTAACTGACTTGCTGGAGTCTTCATAATAACAACATAACCCATTCCTGTAACACTATTGCCCGAATAAGGAGTTCCAACAGCATATATAGTGCCATTTGTTATTGTTTCACCGATGCTAACCATCGGGTCAGTAATAGCTGTAAATAATCCATCTGACGTTATTGTGCCTGCCATATTATCAGTAGACCACGTTATTTTTTTCAACGGAACATAGTTTCCGGCAATATCTCTTCCTTCTGCAAAGAACTGTTGAACTGATTTATAAGAAGATGTAGTTACAGGCAAATAAGCAGTGTAAGGTGTAACTATAACAGAATGCAATGTTCCCGGGACAACTGTTATATCATACATTGCAAAAACATCGCCAACACTTGCCATTATTCGTCCATCACCGACAAGCCCACCTGTGAATAAACCATCACCATTAATTGTTCCAATACCACCGATCACAGACCATTTAGGAGCTATATTTATAGGATTATTATAATTATCATATCCAATGGCAGTAAATTTTAATGTTTTTCCAGCATTGACTATAGCTGGTTTTGATTTGGATTCTGAAAGTATATTAATACTGCTTAGTGGACCAGGTATAACATTTATTTCACTAATTGCCTTTATTCCATTTATTTCCGCAGTTAAAATACCCTTTCCTGTTCCATATATACTAAGCGTAACTTCCTTACCTTTAGAGCTAATATTATAAGGCATTGAACCATTGAAACTAAAATTAATATTTGCTGAGTCAACATAATTTGAAAATATATCAGTTACATTAGCATAGAATTTCTGACTACCACCAGCAATCATCACAACTGAAGATGGTTCTAATGATATATATTGGGGCAGTCCTGGAGAAACTTGTATCCATGATTCTGCAATCAGACCATTATTTATACCTATTGCTGAAACCTTCCCTATTTTCTCATTAATCTTTCCTTCAGCTATAAATGTGCCATCTTGATCGATATGTCCTATTCCACCAATCACTAACCAAACAACGTTTATGGGGACCATCATTCCTGAATCTGTGTATCCAACAGCAGAAAACTTAACCCTCTCTCCTGAAATGACACTCAAAGGACTATCTTGAGAAGATGAAGGTGTTAATTCTAATTTCGATATATTGTCATAACTAACATTGCTCACAGTGATAATATAATCTTCCCCTATAGATGGGACAACTGTTGACCTTGTTTTTCCATCCGGGTCTAATAGATCATAAGCTTGAATATGATACATTATATTATCAGGAATGACTTCATCAGCTGGTATTTCAGCATAGAATATTCTTCCATTCATACTCATAGGAATAGATTTATAATCTTGCTTATTCTTATAAAAAAGTGTGGCAGAAGATACACCAACATTATCTGTAATAATAGCAGATATGATAATTGGAGTATTTGCAAAAGCAACCTTAACAGGGTTATGAACTATGGTAGGAGATATAGAATCCTCAACAGAAATTTTAGCAGGCTCAGATGGATACAAAACACTGTTACCTGAAATATCAACTGCCTTTAAATAATAACTTAAACCATCATAAGATATTTCTTCACCTGGAATAACGACATAGTATGTATCATTACTTTTAAGCATTTCTATGTCTTTATAGCCTTTTTGAGTGGAAGAATAAAATAAAATAACTTCCTTAATATCTGTATTATCTCTTACTTCTGCTTGAATTTTCAAATCCACCTGAGCTTCAGCTTTTGAAATAACATTATGCATAATAACAGGAGGAGATTTATCAACAATCTTCAACGTTCCTGACTTTTCACTACGATTTCCCGCCATATCGGTAGCGGAAATTTGCCATTTAAACTCTCCGGTTTTTGAAGGTAAGGTTATCTTTGTTTGATAATTATCTTTTCCCGATAAATCCATATTAAAATCTTGCCAGAGGATACCATCATCGGAGAGCCTAAATTTAGGTTTACCTGCAAGACCAACATTATCACTTATTCTGGCAGAAACCAAAAATTCTGTTCCTGCTTCACCCTCAGCAATAGAACTTAAAACAACAATATCAGGAGGAACATTATCAGGAACAGAATGAACATGGAATTTGAAGCTTCCATCAACCTTGCCGAATATCCCTGCATCCAGGAAAATATCAGCCCTATATTCACCCAAAACTGCGGTTTGTGGAAGAGCAAATGTAAAATTGAAAAAATCGTCAGTATTAAAATTATTTGCAATTGCTACACCATTGGAATTCCATATTGTTACCATAGGAAAGATAAGCCTGGCACCAGTAAAATTTAACATCCGGTTCAGCATATTGCCCTTTGAATCAGTAAACTTATAGCTCAATGTAACTTTTTCACCGGGATAAAACACAGGATCACTATCACCGCGGTTAGAACTGATATAAAGCTTAAATTTCTCAACCTCAGTAATGCCCAGACGAGTAGTTCCTGGTTCTATAGAATGAACTGATGGTCTTAATTCATAAGCATATATATTGCCCTGACCAAAGCTCACTGCAAAACTCATATTAAAATTATAATCCATTCCTGCGGACAACGTGTATGGATGTTCTCTTGTAACAATTGGATAAAAATCAGTATATGCTGCATCATAACCTATCTCTGGTTCTAAACCTTCCGCATATTCAATTGTATAAGTGCTTTCCAGAACTTCAAATATTGCTAGCGCAGTTCCCTTGGGAAGATCAAAATTTAACTCACAAGTTGGTATATCTCTAACATGAAAATATACATTTGACTGCGGAAAAGTAACTTTAAGATTTGGTAATATTAGATAGTGAGGTCCTCTTCCAGTAACTGACCATAGCACTGCGTTATATTCTCCTGCGGAAACATAAGCCCTTAGTAAACCATTATTATCTGTATAACCGACACTTGCTCTAGCACGCTTTGTTGGTCTGAAAAATATTTCGGCGCCAATTATTGGTGAACCATTGATATCACGACAACTTACATTTACAGGAACAGTATCAGATGCATTTATAACCACAGAACCAGGAACAGATACTTCTTTAACAAGAACTATTCGTCTTTCACAAGAAAAACCAACGATAGTATATAATCCATCTTTTAAATTGAGCCTTAGCGAACCATCTTTGGAAGTTGCATAACCTAAGAAATCTTCATTGGCTTCATCTATAATTCCATCTCCGTCATTATCTATCTTATCAGAAAGATAATTACCAAGATTAATAGGTATTACATCGCTACTAATATCAATGCGACCGGGAAATATCTGAAATATTACCTTATCAGCTGGTCTACCATCCCGATCATTTACCAGAACATCGAGTATAGAACCATAAGCAGAAGAACATAAGACGATTATAAGCAAATAAAGCAGGATATGCAATGACAATCTTAAGATTATCCTTAAATTCATAGATCGTTTAATAAAAAGCATTTTCTAACCCAGTAAATAAAGAAGGGAGGGCAATACCTCATAAGCGTCAAGTTAAGCTCCGATAGGAGCGATATGTTTGTAGAAAAGCGGTATGTAAAAATTTTTACCGTTCCATTGGTTTATTAACATTTCGCTCTTACTCCGCTTAGATTATTGATATGACCAAATTTCTACAAACATGTCACCCCTGACGGGGTTAAATCTCTTATTAATTTTTGTTAATGGTTAATCGCCAAAATCTCTTAGCTTGAAGCCTATGGAGCAATACTACCTCACGATTATTAATAATATCAAAAAGATACCATATTCCTTTTATGATAGCAAGCGTTATATTTGATGATCAGACATGAGTTCGGGCATAAATAGGTTTTTCGTAGGGGCAGGTTTTGTTTGCTTTTTCGATAACTATGAACCGAATAAAACCTTTTTGCTTGATTATACTCTTTAATAAACCCAACGAAACCTGCCCCTACACTGTGTCAAAATGGCATTTTTCAATAATTACAAAGGTGAATCACGAATTTCACTAATAGACGAATAATGATAGTTCATAATATTTATGATGAGTCTATATTGGTCTGTATTCATATTTTCTAAACAATCGCTAAAATTCTTTGAGACTTAGTGCCTTTGTGTTTACTTTCGCGAGGGAAATTTTATGCCTGGTGCTTACCATCATAAGATTTGTCCGAACTAATGTCCGAAGCTCAAAAAGAACCAAATTTCGCAGGAACAGTTTTGCTTCATTCCTTATTATATATGATAAGTTCTGATGAGTATTTATCTTTTAATGTAATTAGATAACTTTTCATCAAATCTGCTCCACTTATGGAAATTTTTTCTCCTGAACATGTATATTCAAGTGTGTATTTTGCTTCAGGATCAAGACCATGTAGAGAAACATCAACGGTATGATAGGGGCTTTCAGCGTGTCTAAAAACAAGTATAATACCTTCCTGTAAATCTGGACGATGATATTGTGATGCCATCCAAACAGTCTTTTCTCTGGAATACGGAAGTAAAGGATACCATGCCCCGACCAGCAGATGACGTATTTTCAAGTATATATCTAGCATTTTCTTTCCAAGTTCAGCATCAAAATTAGGCGCATCAGCTATCCAGCCCAGACAAAGCGAACTTGCCAGTGTTGAATGGAAAGAATAATTATCCATGCGGTTGAGATGTGCAACAAAAGTATTATTAGGTAAGTATTGGCTCAATCCCCATATACTTGCCTGGTCGACATCATTATCGAACCAATAATCAGTCTTTTGATGAATGTGCATACGCATAATAGTTTCCAGGTCGATACGTCTGCCTCCGCTGGCACATTCTTCACGTATGCTATCGGGCCATGTTTGTGCGATCCTATCCCAATATGCATAGAGACCTTCTATGTATTTTATTTCCGTAATACCCTGTCGGTCCGGAGCATCGTTATATCGCCAATATGGCAATGGATCCATATTAAAATCCTGGCGATAAAATCGGAATCCGGGCAATTCCATAAAGCCTTTAACTATATTAAACATATATTCCTGCACCTCAGGAAGTGCAAAATTCAGCAGATAAGTGCTTTGTGGACCATCAGTGCTTGCAAGTATCCACTCTGGATGATTCTTTTGTATCCATGTTCCTGCAACAACACGTTCAGGTTCAAACCAGAGACCGTATATCATACCATGCTCCTTCGCTGAAGCGGCAACAGGTCCCATACCACTTGGATAAGCATCCTTTCTTGGATTCCAATTACCAGCACCATTTGGCCATCCGCCTTCAAACCATCCAGCATCAGTTATTAATGCTTCCAAACCAAGAGGGGCATAGGCTTTTATTAATGAAATTTGATTTTCTTCATTACACTCATTCAACCATCCACCGCCACGTGTAAAACATGTATTGCAGAAAAGGATCGGTAAAGTTTTTTTCCCATTGCGATTAGCGGTATAATGTTTATATATTAGCTGTCTGAACTTAGCATTGCTTTCCAGTGTGTCACCGTTCCAGAATAAAACCAGCATTCTTGGAGATCGCACTCTTTCACTTGGATGGAGAAGGAAATGAGTTTTTTCCAGTCCAGCAGTTACATGAAGATTATAATTATCTATACATTCAAAATCTGCCTTCCATTGTCCTGACCAACCTACTGCGATTATATATGAGCCTTCACCTGTCTCTATTTTAAAAAACGGGAAATCCTTATTTGATGATCGCCCACCACCTCCACTCATGCTTTCGTAACTTCTGCTTTTCATTGTAATTGTCTTGACCTCAAAATCAGTCGGATCGGCTGGTGAGCCATTAGTTTTATACAATTTGTAAGGAGTATTATTACTTATCGGAGATTGGAAAGTCAGGTCAAGAGCCTTTATATCCTCAATTATATGTGTATCTTTTTGTCCGATATTTTCGAAATACAATATCCAATCCAGAGCGGGGTAATCATTATAACGAACTATTTCTAGCTGAACTTTTAAACCGCTATTCTTATCAAACCAATCATATATATATTTTTTGCGATCCGCATCAATATCATTTACGGAGCATTCTTGCTCCCATAGATCAAGCAGATCATTGCCTGGTTTGCCGTTATAAATAAAAGAAAATGGATATTTTGAGATAACAAGTGGAATAATACCTGTCTTCAATTCATCTATATACATTATTTTTCCTCCGGTGGTTATAATGAATGCATCTGCCCAATCAGCATGATCACAGGCTGGTCCATCACCTCCATCATCAACATGAAGGTCGATTATTTTTGCTCCATGAATATCAAGTTTAATTTTTTCTGCTCTTTGACCGCCGCGCATTATCTGTGACTTATAAATTTCTTTGTTATCAACAATCACAGAAAATGATACAGAGCCACTTCCCCCTTGTGTTCTTTCATTATTATCAACACCGATCCATGAACAAAATTGCTGTATAGGATCAGGCGAATAGATTCTCAGATGACTGAAAGAATGAGTGCCAATGCCTCTTTGAAAATTCATATCTCCAATCTTTAATGGAGTTTTAATTACAGAACGATTGTATTCAAGCTGTTCATAGTCCTGTCTTATTAAATAAATTGATGGGACATATTCATCCGGTTTTTCGGAATATGGAAAACTCATCAATTTATCCTGCCAACTGTTATCTTCACTTGCTATTCCTGATAACACTATTAAAAACGTTAAAAAATCAAATCCTATGCTCATTTTTAACCCTCTTTGTAATTTTTAACTATATCAACATGTTCAGCATTATATACAGCTACTTTAATAATAATGAACTTTCATATAAACTAACCCAGCCAACCTGGGACGTTAAATGGTTTTATTATCAGATCATTTTCCTGTGGCATTAGTGCAACAGAAAAACTTCCGCTGTGCATGGAATCTAATTTGACCGAAACCACTATTTCAGCCTTATTTTCCTGAATTTGATTTTCAGGTAAAGTTATTGTTCCAAGGTAAATGGAACTGCTCAATCTATCTGAAAATCCACAATAAAGGTTTATATTAACATCATGAGTTATATTTTCCAGGACAAATGCTTTACTTTGTTCTATAGGTCTATAGGAATTATTAATGATTAGTTCTTTTGGAATAATCTTGTAAAATCTTTCAATATCAATCTGAATACCAAAATTAAATGCTCCTTCTATGATGTAAGTTCTTCCGGACCTGAACTTACCTTCACCTAGTAACATTGAACCTGCGGACATAACACGACATTTTTCTTTTGATTCAAGTGAACTGATTACTGTGCCAACAGGTTCTACTAATTGCGGATTACCAAATATGATAGTTTTAAGTCTGGGAATCGAGAAACTAGATAAAGACCGGGAATCTTCAGGATCATATATAACATAGTCCTGAACGATGCAAGTTCTTTCATTGTTTGATTCTTTAACATCTACTATAAAAGCCCTTATAGGTGTATTTGTAGCGTTAATAAAGCAAAATTTTTCTCCCGATGTGCCAGGTTTTAATTTGAAAGTGTGCTCGTGGATTTCGAAAAAGTATATTATTGCAGATACACATTCATTTATAAGACCAGAAAGCCTCAAACCCAGGTTATTGCGACGAAATCCTTCTTCAAATATTTCTAGCACACTAGAAGAATATCCATAAGGTAAAATAACATAAGTCGGTTCAGTTTCATGAATTCTATCAATTCCAACTAAACTTACGATACGACGAAGCAATTCACTTACTATTTCTAACTGCACTTCTTTATCATTTATGCGTGGAAAATTATCCTTAAGATTATATAGTGCAACAGTTTTTTCATCGATATTTATATCTTCATTTCCAATGGATAGCTCTATAAAATTTCCATATTCTTTAAAAACTGCTGTCCATGGAAAAGACCAAAGGTCAAAATCGCCTTTATCTCGATAAGCAACTATAACATTATTTGAGGTCAGATCGATTGCAAACATGATTAACAAATAATCAGTTATAATAAATTGGATAATGTGCTAATTTTATATTCTTACGCTGAAAACTCATTATAAATATGGTTCAACCTCAGCATCAAAATTATATTCTTTTTCACCGACTTTAATGATGATCTTTAATTTCATTTCATCTTCTAGGCGCATAAACACCTTTGCATTCCGTAACTCTTGCTCCGAAACAGATTCTGGAATATTTAATCGGCATACTGCTATTTTGCGTATTTCAGGGTCTGAAATACTCCTGCCCGGATTTTCATAAACAGTAATTGCAGTTTTTCTTCCAATTTTAAAGCCACCTATAATGCCTTCAGAAGGCAATTTAGCCCCCTTTGTTATGGCGCTTTTAAATATAGGCTCACCATGGATGCCATAAACCATTATCCCATATTGAGCGCTAGTAGGAGGTGGTGATTTCAGAAGACTTGTATCTACCGTAACCATAGCAGGCCATTCGGACATTGCATGGATCAAGTATGCCCCCCTGGCAACACATGCCTTGGGGTCTGAGTGAAGCCTTACTTCAGAATCTGGAAACATCTCCTTTGCTATCTTTCTAACAATCGGAAGCCTGGATGACATACCTGACAATATTACAATATCGGGATAATTTATATTTAAATTATCGCGTTCGTTAGCCATTTTCACAAGACTGCTTGCAAGCTTCATTGCGGATTTTATATCATTTTCTATCAATTTGTTTATTTCGTTTTCTGATAGTTCAGCATCAAAAGGATATATCTTGATTTCATCATTTTGCCTGCAGGCAAGATTTAGGGTTTCTTTACATACTTCACCTGTTGTTGCAACTCTTTTTTTTAATTCTTCAGCAGCGTTTTTAATATTTACCTTATTTGTGTTGCTAGCGTTACGGATTCTTTCATTATTGATTTCTTCTTCATTTTCAATCCAGATTAGCTCCAGATTTCCTGTTCGTTTTAATTCATGATCACATTTCTTTTTTATCAGCTCAGCAATTTTTTCTGTAACATCATCTCCGCCAAGCCTGCGTTTGCCATCCACTCCCAGAGTTTGTGGCACAATTTCTCTGAATCCTTCATCATTAATGGAATCCTTAACCATCAACAATGCAATGTCTGTAGTACCTCCACCGAAATCATAAACCAGGATTGTATATTCAGGTTTATCAAGCTTTTGCTTAAGTATGGCATCCAGAGCAGCTGCAACTGCTTCATTAACAAGTGCAACAATTTCTACTCCACAATTAGTAAACGCGCGCTCCAGTGCTTTTATCTGTGGTCTGAAAAACCTTGCAGGATGTGTAACAACCGCTCTTTTTATCCTTCGCTTCAGGTGTTCTTCAGTAGTATTAATAATCTGCTTTATTATGTGGCTGGAAATTTCCTCTGGTAAAAGTTCTACACGCTGCTTTGTTTCATCGAGTATAACCGGCAGAGGCTCTCGCTGTCCCAGTCTTCTTTTTATTGAAGCAACAGTACTGGGATTTGTGTCGGGAAATAAAGAAAATGTTAATGCCCTCTCACCAACAATATAATCAAAATTATTACCAATTTTATTCAAGTAATATATAACCGAAGGAAGTAAAGCAGAATCATCTGATATTTTTGAATCCCGCAAAGGAACCATTTCACTTTGATGTGCAGATATTTCGCTTCCAACTGCGCAACAGGAATTAGTAGTGCCGAAATCAATGGCTACGATACCCTCATATTCTGGCATCATAGCTATATTTATTATTATATTTATCTTCTTATCAGGTATAATATATTCTGGATAATCAACACATCGAAATTTCAATGACAGTGCAAATTTTGCTTCTATAGAAGATGGATAGATATTTTCTAAATCCTTAATAAATCTGCCGGTCTTCACAAGTAAATTTAACTTTTCAATTCTTCCGGGTTCAAGTATTTCAGGCAAAGAAAAATTTGTTTCAACCCATTCTTCATCAATATTAGCAGATAGTAACTCAACCCTTAAGCCACCTGAATTTACTATATCTACCGATATCTCTTCAATGTCACTTTCTTGCTTTACCAGAAGATTATCTGATATTATCAGATTTTCGCCTTCTGCTCTTATAAAATCAATTTTAGGTTCTAATTTACGAATTAATGTGAAGCTTCCCTTTATTGGTTGATGAATTCTTGAACATTTTACTGATATTTCAAATTCTGTTTCTTCATCATACGGTAATTTTGAAATATCTATATCTATAAAGAAGTAAAATTCGCGTATATTTCCTGCATCAATTGTGTAAGGCAATTCTTCTGCTTGTGTAATACTGACAGCAGATGTTATATTGACTTCGTTTTTCAGATATATATTAATGGACTCTATTGTTATGGTGCTGTTTTGTATTACGAGTTTGCATTTCCATTTTTCATGGTTAATATTGGCTGGACGTATGATAAAGCCTTTTTCTTGTGATGATGAAGTTTCTTCTATTGAAGTCTTTAATTCAATACTAATATTTGTTTTTTCTATATTAAAGAAAACCTTTGGTCTGGGCAAAACATGTATACTAAAATCCCAATTCCCTGCATTTGTAACCAGATGAATTGTATTTGTGTAATATCCCTCGTTTTCGTTAAGATCAACAACAACAGGAACGTCTAATTTGTCCCCGGCATTTATCTTGAATGGTATTTTATCCTCTATCTTTATCTTGGCCCAATCGTATTGTGCATATATTTCATTAATATCAATATCTGTCTGTCCCTGGTTAGCCATTGATAAAGTGAATTCTGCATTTGCAGAATTATCAGCAAAGTAAGCTGTATTATCTGAAAGCTTTACCTCCAGTTTGGCAACTCTTTCGCCGCAGAAACTGCAATAGACATCATCGGGTGCAAGCTTCCAGATACCGCATGCCCTGCAAATTCTCTGGTGTGAGGATGCAAGTATAGTAAATAGATATAATGTGTTGAATATGATCATTTTTTGAGAATCCTTCTATCATCGATAAGAAAAGAAAAATCGTCCAGTTTTTGCTTGATCGCTGATATTCGCTCCTCAAATTCTTCTTCGGTCATAGTTGCTAGAAGTGAATTCATGATCTCTTCTTTTACAGGATAAAGAGCTCTATGTTCATGGCTTAGTTTTTCCTCAATTGTCATTCCAACTTTATAGTATTTTGGCTTGAATAATTCATTTGTATAATAATCAAGTATGACATAATATTGAAAGAGTTTTGTTTGGTCAAAATTACTTATCGTATCTGTGATCTTATGATCAAGTTCTGCACGGAAAGTAAAATTTGACCTTATCATTTCAACTGCCATGCGCTCTGTTCCGAGAGGGACTGTTTGATTTCGTCCCTTTGTATATTTGTATGATATTTGATTATCTCTATCTTTAAAGACCTCAATAATACCTAATATAGATCCAACAAGCAATATTCTTATGGCTTCACGTAAGATCACTATTTCGCTATCAGTTTTTAGCATAATATCTGTAAACTTTTCATCAAAACGGTCAATATGTAACCCGGAGCCAGGTCTTTTGGTTAGTTCCAGATATGATTGTCTGCATTTATCCATGTCATTTATATACATCAACGGTATGCCTGCATGTTCTGAATAATAGCAAACTAATGAGCTATCCACATTTGTGCGGTCAGCGGTATTGTTAAATCTTCTAAATAGTCTTAAAAATTCTTCGTAATCATCATCTACTTTGCTTGCCATGCCAATATAAGCCATAGATTTTATGTTACTTGTTATTCCGGGATCGCCCATAAAATGTGAACCTCTCTTCAGCCATCCTGCTCCCATAGTATAAAATCTATTTATCATTTGAATTCGTTGTTGTTCATCTGTATAACGTTTCATAAAAGTTTTAATTGCATCAGATTCAGATTTAGATTTTATCTCCCTGAACTTAGTTTTGCAAAAATCAACAATTTCCCTTTCCACATATTGAATACCCGGACTCTGGAATAACTCATTCAATCCAATAAGACCACCTATAGATGTATATGTGAAGAATTCGTCATCTATTTCAGCCAATACAGACTCATCCACTGGCTTATTATTGACTATGTAAAAATCTCCAAAATCACCTTTTTGATAAAGGTTGACGTGTATTACACTATGTTCTGGTCTATCAAAAGATTCAAATTTATCATGCAATCTTAATTTAAGATTATTCAAAAGGATTTCCAATTGTCTCAAATCCAATATTATTCCTGCTCTTTCAACCTTAACCTTTCCATCCGCTGTTGAAATTTCCGCTTCATACCCGATACGATTTTTAATTTCCTCACATACACTAACTGCGGATTCATCAATTAGCATACGTGCACGCATGTTAAAATATGATCTCATCGCATTGAAAGCATGTTTTACATAAGTTCTTAGAGTCAAACCCTTATAAAACCATGCATTTTCACTTTCTGCTATTATCTGGAGACTTCTCTCCATCTTCTGTAACCACTTATTTGCTTGTATTTCAGCGCGTTTATAGTCATCGTTGTAGTTTTTGATTTGTGAATCTAGAAGTTCACTAATTGAGATAAGGCTCTTGACAGTCAGATCAATCCTTATGCCTTTGTTACCTATCATCCTTCCAACTTCATTCCATAATGCATCATATATGTTTTTTATCAATGCAGGCTTGTTAACAGTTTTAATACGTCTTACAAACTCGCCTTCAGAATCAAGCCCACCTGAGCTAAATTGTTGGCGCAGGAAGCTATCATATTCTGTGAAGATATACTTACGCAGATCAGGAGTTTTGCTTTTTATCCTTTCATAGCATCGTTCTTCCTGATTTGTAGTCCACTGGTTAATTACTTTTGTAACCGAATCACCGACATCATTTATCTTACTCAGGAATACAAATATATCTGAGGTAGAAACATCCCGCATGCTAATTCCAAGTCTTGGTAAAATATCTCTTCTTATCTCTTCTTTCATATCACCTGGTGCAGGATTTTTCTTTAACCAAAAATCAACAAGGTCTTCACAAAGCTTATATGTGCATGCATTTACAATACGATCAAGTGGTATATATATTTTTGACCAACCAAAAGTTGAAAACCTGCACGATAAGATTTCGGTATGAACGGTATTACCTTTGCTATCCAGATATTCATATTCTATATCATTCAGCAATTCAGGAGCTAAATTTTCCCTGATACTGCGTTTCTGGGATGCAAAAACATCTGTATCAGGTGAAAAATCCATGAATATCGATTCTGCTATCATATCACAGACTTCGATTTTCTGCTCTGGCATTATAAATCCACCTCTATCAGTGCTATTATCAATAAGATAGCAAGTGTTAAATGGTGGTCCCCAGATCAGTTTGCGATCACCAAGCTTCCACTCGACATCAAAATCATGAAATGATGCACTGCTAGATTCTCCGAAATCCTCATCGATTGGTTTGGAGAGTAAATCTTTCCTCAGACTATAGAATTCTAATTCTTTCAATGCTGCATATCCATTTGCATATCTTCTATCGTTTGGGTCTACTGTAAACAATGAAGGAAGCACAATAAATCCGTTTATATTTGCATTGTTTATCATATTTTTGGCAAGAAAAGCCATATCTAAGAACATTCCACTACCTGTCCCACCAGCAAGTGATGTTACGATGTAAACATTAATTTTGGTTGTATCAACTCTGGCAATATCTTGCATTTCATTCTGCGCTTGTTGGTTTTGAATATTCTTACTATGGTTTAAAAGTTTCTGCTCAATACCATTTTCACCTGCAAAGGCATGGAAAAATCCTAATCTACCTAAAGGTCTGTAAGCCTTTGCTCCTTCAACGACAGCGCCATGTGCCTCCATTGATGGATCCAGCCATCTGAATATATTCGGATAAGCATTTCTATTTTTGAAATAAGTAATAAAGCTCTGTGCAGAAACCTGTGCATCTACCATTTCAGTTGGCTGAAATCTTATTTCATCTGATATATAATCAATTCTTTCTCCATCAAGAGAAATATCTCTAAGGTCTGTATCTATCCATAGATATGAGATAACAGGCAGTCTGGGTTTTCCATATTTTTCGAAAAACTTTCGCCTGAGCCGTAATAAAACTTCTTTTCCTGTTCCACCTAATCCGATAATTATAGTGGGATGAAACGGTACCGGCGCAAGCCTTTGTGGTATTCCCGCGCTTAATATTCTACTTCTTACAGGCATTATCCTTACCTCCTCATCTGCGTCTCTTTAAAAGCGCCAGAACCAAGAAAATTATAAGCACTATCCATATTGCTATAATTATAAATAGCATTACCTTACCAACAAAAAGCACAGTGAAAACTGCGCATAATAATACAAAAAGTATCGAAAAAGACAGAAGCTTGGCATTTGCTGGATGCCATTCCTTATTAATAAGCACTATGTAAAGCTCTCGCACTAAAAAATATATTATAACTGCAGATAATACAAATATTACAATCCGAAAATTATTAGATAAGTCTCCCAATAAACCTCCATTGGATACTGCCTCTGGTTCGCTAATTTCTGAAAACTCATCCTCTGCCATTAATAAAAGATTAATAATTTGCATATAACTCTCCCATTACCTTTTTCATCCTTGAGTAGGGCTTGCATCCACAAGCCCCTACAAAACCTTATTAATGCTAAGTCTTATGTAAATTTGTTGTCAATTATATCTACCGAGCTTCAGACATAAGTTCGGACAAATCATATAATGGCAAGCAATCTCGTTTGCCCTACTTGTTAAAAGGTAGATAGTATGGCAGGCATCCTTGCCTGCCCTTTAGCCCTGCCTGCCTTTTTAATTAAAAAGAAATGAAAGTCTTATGTAAACCTATTTATGTCCGAATCCATGTCCGATTATCAGTATCTAAATTCCTCATTGTATAACAACATATCCACGCTAACTTTTATGGCTATTTCTTGAAGCTCAGCTTGTTTTTGCGGAGGTGTGCGAGTATTATTATTCTGAACTTCAGTGCTAATTTCCGGGATCATTGGCATAAATTCACGCCATGTTTTACGAAAATATTCAGCCTGCTCACCTGTATAACCTAAAGGCTTGCTTTCTGGAATAGGATTGGCACCTGCTATCTTCCATTGTTTGACTATGTTATCTGCCCATAACATATTGATTTTTTGGATATTTTCTGGTAGTTCGTTTTGAACTATGGGTAATAGGATCATAGCATTATATTCGCTTTTCTCAAACTCTGTCTGGTGTAAATCAAGCCAATAGCCAAATCCATATTTATTACGTATACGCTTTGCTAGTTTGAAATATGCAGAATCAAAATCACGATTTGGTTCGACATATTCATGTTCATTCAGACGTTCATATACAATTCCAATTGTTTCTGGATTTTCATTTCTGATACTCCATCGCCCCATTCTTTTCCACATTTTTTTTGTAATTGGATCTTTTCCAAACATAAATGCCCAAAATTCATCATTGCTATATTTTGTTCCATCCCAATAATCAACAGGTGAGCGAGAACGACCATCAGGATTAGCATCCGGGATAAAGCTAAGTATACATGAATCTAATATGCTTTCCCTATCATTGATATCAGATTTTCCACCATCGAGGTTCTTTCCGGTCAAAATTTGATTGATATAGTTCATACAAGCTACAGTTCCAGCAGGTTCATGTGCATGTGGAACAGTGAAAAGCATTCTCTTTTTGTTTGCATGAGTTTTGCTGTTCGTAATTGTTATGGAATATGCATTCAGTCCAACATATTGTCTGATAAAATCAACTTCCACAAAATCAGGATAATTACTCTGCCATATCTTTATTTGACGTTCAACCAGGAACGGTCTTGCAAACCAATATTTAATATAATCCATACTCAATACCTTTACAAACGAGTAACAACGACCTTCAAAGACTTTTCTTTCGGATCTAAAGCGGTCTTGATCGCCTTTTCAATCTCATTGAATTTAAATTCATGAGTTATAAGGTCATTGATATTTACTTCTTTTTTCTCTAACAGATCAATAGCCAATGGAAATCTATTTCTATAAAGCCTGGAACCATAGACGTCAAGCTCTTTTTTTACTATATGGAGTGGTGGAATATAAACGAGCGAAGATTTATAAAATCCAAGTATAACAACGCGAGCCCTATATGCTGTTATGGTAAAGCACATCCTCAATGCTTCCTCAACGCCAGTGGCTTCAATAACAAGACTGGCTCCTTTACCGTTTGTTAATTCCATAATCTCCTGTTCAAAATTTCCCTTAGTGGAGTTTACAACATGATCAGCACCCATTTCCTTTGCTTTTTTTAGCCTGTCCTCATTTATATCAACAGATATAATTTTCCTGGCATTATAGCACCTGGCAACCTTTAGAGCGCATAAACCTATAGTGCCTGCACCGAAAATGACAACTGTATCTTCTATACTCGTTTGTCCACGTCGCGAGGATTCAAGTCCCACACATAAAGGCTCTATCATGGCACCTTCTTTTAATGTAGCACCTTCTGGGAGTTTAAATACTCTCTTTGCATCTACAACAACCTTTTCCTGACATGCACCGTCTACATGCACACCCATAACTTTCATATCCTCGCAAACATTATAATCACCTGTTATACAAGGCTTACATTTTCCACAAGTCACAAGTGGCTCGACGACAACCTGATCACCCGGAGATAAATTATTCACATCCGAACCAACAGCCTCAACAATTCCAGAAAATTCATGTCCCAAAACTCTTGGATATGTTAACAGCTCATGCTTACCTTGATAACTGAGCATATCACTACCACAGATACCAACAACTTTGACATCTATAAGCACATCATCGGGCTTTGAGATCACTGGCTCATCTATTTCTGTTTCCACAATCTCAAAAGCTTTTTTCAATACATAAGCTTTCAATCTCTTATCCTTTCTCAGAAATTGCTATCTTAATATTATGAGAACCTTCAGGGATTACAATATAAATCCAATATACTCCAAAATCTTTACAAATTTTAAAATTTGCAGGATTCCCATTAATCATAGGGAGATTAGGAATATCTGGATGATTTATTGGAACTTTAACTACCATTCCATCTTTATATTCACATATAGCGTTAAATGTAACACAATTTCCATCAATTTTGGCATCCTTTATCTTTGATACTGAACGTCTACTCCACCATTCCCAGAGTCCATCATTACCTTTATGAACAGCTTTTATTTCCTTTTTCTTAATATAAGCTAATACTTCTTCTATTGCTTTACGACAGGCTTCATAATTATAAATATTTACAGGATGATAGAACATGTCCATTGTAAGATGATATTTTACTGCGATATCAACCACTTTATGAATAATATCAAAATCATTTGTGCCGTCACTATTATAACCAACTTCATAAGCTGTGATAGGTTCTTCAAGAAAATCTATCTTTGAATTATTATGTGAATAATCATCATAAAAATAGAATGGGAAACATGTTCCAAATACAAAACCCAGGCGATTCGAAGGATTAAGCGGAGGTAATGGATGATGTATGAAGCTATTATCTGCCTTACCTCCTGCAGAAAGCATCCATTTTGCTGTTTCCACCCAACCAGTCCATCTGCACCAATGGTTCACTGTGCATATCGGGTAAAAATTATATGTTGAATAGAAAGCATCCATCTGTTCTTTAATATCTGCTTCTGTGAATTCATAAGTGCCGAAATTATCAATGAAATTATAGTGAAGCGAACACTCATGACCGTTTTCCTGAATTAATTTCAATTCATCTTTAGATAAAGCAAATTCACCATTTTGGTTTCGCATAATATTTATGTGATAAGATAATCCTTTTTCACGCATCCAATTAGATGCCCAGACCTGTGTTCCTTTTGCCGCTTCGTCATCACCGCCCCAATAGAAAAGCGCATCAGCAACCTGACCATCCTCTGGTGGGATTTGATGTATAAAGGGTATTGGTTTTCTAGCAATCATATTCTGGATTATGAAAAGAATCTCATCCGCATAAAGCACTTCACGTTCATTATTACCAATTGCAATAAGATCACCTGTGCGGTAATATCCATCACCATCACGGTCATAAGTTATTGGTATGCCCTGATGTAATACCCAGATAGTATGTGGAACATCAAACGCAAAATAATAGGCATAGCCATCTCCATATTTGCGTTCAGTAATTGCGGAATATCCACTATCGGTTTTATCAGTTCTGTATAAATGGGCTATCTCTTTTGATTTTTCTGGAGTGATGCACCGTATATCAGAAAAGATCAAAAGCTTTTGTTCTGGATGAAAATAGGAATGAATTTCTTCCGTTAATGGATCAGAATTCAGAGAAAAATATCCTGAAATTGTATAATCGTTTTCAGGTTGAGGAATTACAGAAGCACTTGCATTTCCAAAAATATCATCCATTCCATTGGTTGCAAAACCTATTAACACTCCACCTTTTTTCACCCAATTATCCAGGTTTAATTTTGCTTTATCTGTGATCGGCATATCACCTATGAATAAGACGCTAATTTCATTCAATAAGTTTATGTCCACAAGTGAGTGCATCGATATCTCTTGCGCACGAAGACCTAATTGTTCATTAATTTCCTTGATGTATTCATACCAATAATTTTTACCTTGTTTATTTGCGGATATGCGAAATTCAGGTTCATAAATATAGGCTACTGATAATTTTTTCATAATTAAATTCTCTCATATTTGTTGGTTTTTCTTTTATTTGAATAAAATTAACAAGATAGTCAGCTTGTTTTCCTATGTATGTTAATGTTGTATCAGGTTCGTATCCGCCCGATTTATCGGGCGTTAATTAATACGCTCAATAAATTGAGCTACTACAAACCATTTTTCTGCTTTTTTAGTGAATCAATCTGTTCTTTTAACTTTGACTCAACCGCTTGATTGATGTATAAGGTAGCAAGTGCGCATCCATAACAATATTCTTGTTGTGGTAGCTTTATCCCTTCTGAAATTGCTGATTTTATACTATCAAAGACACTTCTTTCATTAATGTTGCCGATCGGAAGTGAATGCCTTATAGCATGAGCTCCACATCTATATTGATCTCCTTCGGGAGTAAATGCTGCCTGAGTTGGCGCGACATAACAATATTTTGATAATGCTAAACTACCATATATGCCCTCTGATGATACTTTTGCATAAGCATCCAGTCCCCCTTCATGTTTAACACGAAGAAATGGGTTTGAAAAATATCCAAATAAAGCTCCTCTTTTATCTGTCGGCACACCCATCTTATCCTGATATTCATTCCATATATTACAAACTTCATCCCATATTTCCGTATAAAATCTCTTAAACTCTTCTTCTGAAGGTCTTATTGGTTTATTGGTCGCTCCACCAACAGGTATTACGTGCATAAATAGATCGTTGAAGAACGGATCGCTCCTATCGGCTGTTTGTTTATGTTTCTCAAGTATAAACTTAAAAAGCTCAGGGAATTGGGCTAGATTTTTATTTGTCAATACACAATTTGTATGAATAACAGGATAGCCAACACCTATCAAATCTCTGGCTATCTGCACATTGTATATCCCCTCAAGGACAGCATCAAAGCGATCACCATTTAAGAGAAAATTTTGAATTTCTTTATCAGGTGTATCTAAAGAAATATGCAATCTTCCGAGACCTGATTTTATAAAGCGTAAAGCTACTTCTGGAGTGATCAGTGTGGCATTTGTATTCACATTTACACCTGCGCCATGTTCAGTTGCAAATCTAATTAGACCATTATCGCCCCATATCTGTTCTCCCAAAACTAATGGCTCTCCCCCGGTAATGTATATGTAAGGACCTGCACCGTTAACGTTTGATGTGACTTCTGCTATTATATCTTTCCAACCTTGCAGATCAACTTTAGGCTCAACATAAGGTTGATTGCAGTATATGCACTTAGGTTTAAAATTACATTCTGGAGTGACATTTAATCCAAGAAAAGATATTTCTGGGTCCTTTCCATTAAGATTTTCAGGCCATTTTGCAAGTTCCGCTAATAGTTCGTCATCAGTCATTTCTTTCTCATGGATTAGATCTTTAACCCTTTGAAGATTAAAACCAAGTAATTGATTAATAACGGTATCAATGAATGGTCTGAGCTTGCATGGTTCTAATCTTTCAGATTTGACTTCGTCTATTAAATCGGAAGAAAAAACCTTTCTCCATTCTGCAGAATCCAGCAAACTTTCAAGCTCAAGCCTGTGCTGAGGAGTATAAACATCAAGATTCATTTTCGTAACCTTTCAATCTTCAGACTGGAGTTTGAAGATTTTCAAAAGCCTTTTATCCCGGCTCTCTAAAATTTTTTTGATCTTATCATCTGTATATTGATAAAATCCTTTCCCTGTCTTAGTTCCGAGTTCGCCTCTGGATACTTTTTCCTCCAGCACTCTGGGAACGTCCTTTTGATTATTAAGTTCTTTAAACAGGTAACTTGAAACAAATCTAACAATATCAAGACCAGCTAGATCAGCTATTTCACAGGGACCATATAAAGCCCAGCGCGCACCAGGACCGTATTTCATAACAGCGTCTATATCTTCCGGGTCAGCAATGCCAGAATCTATCATATACATTACTTCCCTTTGAAGTGCCATCTGCATTCTATTTCCGATAAAGCCGGGGACATCTTTCTTAACAAATACAGGTTTTTTACCTAACTTTCTGCAAATTTCCATTACTATCATGCATGTTTCTTCTGAGGAATTATCGCCTTTTATGACCTCAACCAATGGTATTATATGGGGAGGGTTCCACCAATGCATCCCTGCAAATCGCTCTGGATTTGAAACTACAGATGATATTTTTGTTATACTTAATCCTGATGTGTTAGTTGTTAGAATAGCATCTTTCCTGCAGATACCATTTATTTTTGAGAAAAGCTCCCGTTTGATTTCGATATTTTCTGCAATCGATTCGGATACAAAATCAACATCACTGAGTTCATCAAGACTAAATGTTATTTTAATCTTTTTGATAGCCTTTTCAGCCTGATCTCTTGTCAAAACTTCATTTTTTATCAGTGTTTCTTGATTAAGCCTGATCAGATTTAATCCGCGCTGGATTCCGCTTTCTGATCTGTTATACCATATAACCTCATAACCATTTTCAGCAAAAGCCTGCGCTATTCCAGCCCCCATGGTGCCAGCGCCTGCTATTCCTATCTTAAGTTTATCCAGTTCCTTCATTTACATGCCCCCGGTTAAGTTCCTGACAAGGGTAGGTTTTAAAAGTAAATTTGCAAGGAAAAAATATCCATGCGGTTTTGTAGGGGCGAACGGCTATTCGCCCCATTCGTATCAACTTAAGAACACAGGTATTTTTTATATGTGATATAGCATTTCATAAGTCCCGAAGGGACGACATGTTTGTAGAAATAAGTGTCACAAAATTTTCCAGGCGGGTTAGGAGCAAAATGTTAATAAACCAATATAATGTAAAAAATTTTTACATATCGCTCCTAACTCCGCTTATGAACTTTTATATGCAATTTTTACTACAAACATGACGCTCCTATCGGAGCTAAAAATGCTTAAGTTAATACATATAGGGTGAACAGCCGTTCACCCCTACAATTGCACAAACACTTATGAATATTAAGTTTCAAAATTTTATTCATAGAGAACCTACCCATGAAAACGGTTAAATTCACCAATAGTGAATTAATCACAAACTTCAGCAATTAATTCTATCTCCACCGGTATATTATTTGGCAACTGATACATTCCAACAGCAGAGCGGGAATGCTTGCCATTTTCACCAAATATTTCCACAAAAAGATCAGAAGCGCCATTAACGACTTTGGGTTGATCTTTAAAATCTTCTGAACAGTTAACAAACCCTGTTAATTTTACTATACGCACAACCTTATCTAAATCACCGAGAAAATTTTTTAAGGTGCTTATAAGACATAATGCTGTGTTTCTAGCTGCTTCATATCCCTGTTCTAATGTAAGTTCTTTTCCGACTTTTCCAGCAGGTATATGCTTTTGCGGTCCATGACCGGAAAGAAATACCAGATTGCCCACCCTTACAGCAGGAACATAATTTGCAACAGGTTTAGGAACCTCAGGTAATTCGATGCCTTTTTCTTTTAGTAATTGTTCTATCTTCATCAAATTCTCCTTTTTCGATAAAGTTTGAAATATTTCATAAATTTTAGTTTTATTTTAACTCCATTATTATGAACAGTCAAGGCATATAGATAATAAGAAATTCCCTGATAGTATTATCAAGCAGAAAAAATCGTGGTGAAAGGTAAAGTAGAAAGGTGGGCAATGTTTATCTAAAACTAATAATAATACCAATTAAAAAATTAATTACTATCACTATTTCTCTGGATCTTCTTTAGAATCCATGAATATCCACATACCAGGTAGGTTGGGTTGAGGCACGAAACCCAACAAAGATAATAGTTTGAAATATGAATGGTTGGGTCTCGTTCCTTGACCCAAACCGCTCTTTGCTTTCGATACTTTCAGGATTTCTCCCTTTCCTAAAGGGAGATTTAGAGGGATTTTATAATAAATGATAATTATAATGAACAATTATTTTTTAAAACGGTATTATTTTCCATAAAACTCCTTATTTAATTCTTATCCTCTTCACTTACCCCATATTCCTTGTCATCAATTTTACTGTAATTGATACAAAGATGTTTTTTGCCCAAACACTCAAGTAAAAATTTTTCTGGTTTTCAAGTGAAAGTTCGGCAAAATCTTTGGTAGATTTGTCAAAGATAGCAATATTTACTTTGTATCTCTAACTTCCCAACCTTAAGATGGTGAATTATGATGCGTTTACTGACACGGAATAAAATCACCAATTTTCAACCCTTAGACCTTCGATGCCTGTTAATCTCATAATATCGCTATCATCGGAGACAAGTATCAAGTTATGTTGTATTGCTACCGCCGAAATCCACAGATCATTATCCTTAATACCTATTGATTCAATCCTGAATCCCCTACGTTTATGTTTATCTTTTGGACCGAAACGTTCAAGGATTGCATTTTTCAGTTTTCCATATATGATAGCTGTTTCATTATCGATC
>FWPV01001722.1_pt1 | contig 58336 bp, 57 predicted proteins | sample 2228371 | NCBI WGS metagenome assembly FWPV01 (sample SAMEA103939776, study PRJEB20133) | metagenome
GGCGACCGGCAGGTCGCCCGTACATGTCGTCGGTCATAGCCCGCGCTCCTTCAAAAACCGCTCCGCATCCTTGACCCGCAGCTCGCCGGAGATGAGCTTGGGCAGCAACGCATCGCGCAGGGCGGCGAGGGTGCGGTTCGCAAAGAACACCGGTGGAATTCGGTCAAGTAGCGGCCGCGCGATCTGGTCGAATCCCTTGCGAACTACCAATGGTGGCAAGACGATCGGCATCATCTCAAGCGATCCTTGCCATACGGCATACGGAATAGTGCTGCCGGTCGAGTGGTTGGTCGCGTACTCGATTGTCTTGGCGTCGTGAAGTAATAAGGCCGCAAACGAGAAGTCATCCGCATGGCGTGGCTGCAGGACGAAGACGGTTGTTCGGGTCGTGCCGTCGAATGGCGCGATTGCGACTTTGTGGAAGTACGGCCGCATGGCTCCAAAGAGGAGCTCCCCTTTTCGGAACCTTATCAGGCTGCTTTGCGCTTCCTCGCCCGGTTTGCTCTCGGCCAGCAGCAGTGAGCGAGCGGCAATGCATTCGATCGGCACATACGGTCGAGAGCGCGTCTCGTCCGAAGGGCTACACCGGTCAACGCTCTGTACCAGGACGTCGCCGAGCGGCCGAACCTCCCACCCCTCCGGAATCTCGCCGAGTTCGGAGTCGACGAGGCGGTCGGGGAAGAGGTCATAGAGGTGGGCCGGCAGGCCGGGCAGGGTCTGGCCGCGCCGCCAGCGACCCTCCATCTTGGCGCGCACCGGCTCGAAGTCCACGAACCAGACCTTGAACAGCGCCCGCGCCATCGCCTCCAGCGTCTCGCTCATGCGGCGGTTGAGTTCGATCTTGTCGTCTAGCGTGCCGAGGATATGGGCGATGGCGCGTTGTTCAGGGAGGGGTGGAACCGGTATTTGAACCGTTTTTAGATCACGAAGGTTTATAACCTGCTGCACTGAGCCAAGTGACTTCGCTCTGAGGGCCTGTTGTCCGTGCCGTGAGCTCAAAAAGTACTTCACGAATCGAGTGTCAACATCGTCCCGCAGACGAACAAGACCGACTTGGCGAGCAATGTTTGCTCCTGCTAGCGTGTTAGGAACAATGGCCACCTGGCCTGGATTTCCGACAAGGGAAACGACGATCTCGCCACCTCGAAGCTGTGTGCGACTGTATTGCTTCGACACATCCCGGCTAATTGTCCGGAGTTGCTCAGTTTTGATTCGTCCGTCCGCAATATCACCGCCTCGGATAAACAAGACACCTTCTGCATCTTCCGAACCTGGCTGTACGACACCGTAGGTAATCGGTGTGTCGCGTTTAGTCAGGGCTGACAAGGTAACGCTCGGCCACTCACCCGCCATATCCCACCTCCGCCGGTTTGGCCTCAATTTCCACGCTTCCCGCTTCCACGAAACCCTTGCCCCTCACAACGGTTCCGCCCCTTCGTTCAAGATCGCCACATACTGCCGGTAGGCGAACACACGGTCGCGTTTGCGGCCGGTGATTTCGCCGACGATGCCAAGCCCGGCGAGAATGTCCATTGCCTTGGCCGCGGCAGGGAACGAAAGCCCGGTGCGCGCGCACACGTGCTTGAGGGTGACCAACGGGCGCTCGCGCAGCACCTGAAAGACGCGCAGGGTCGTGGACGCGCTGCGCCCCGATCGTTCGATGGCTTGTGCATCCTGCTGAAACAGGGCGAGCAGCCGTTTGGCGGTGCCCACGGCGTTGGCCGCGGTTTGCTCCACGCCCTCCAGGAAGAAATCGATCCACGCCTCCCAGTCGCCATCAAAGCGCACGAGATCGAGCAGCCGGTAGTACTCGGCACGGTGCTGCTTGAAGTAGAGGCTCAGGTACAGCAGCGGGCGGGAGAGCAGGCCCTCGTGATGCAGGATGAAGGCGATGAGCAGGCGCCCGATGCGGCCGTTGCCATCCAGAAAAGGATGAATGGTCTCGAACTGGACGTGTGCCAGCGCGGCCTTGACGAGCCCGGGGTAGGGGTTGTGTTCATCGTGCAGGAAGCGCTCCAGCTCACCCATGCAGTCCGCCACCCGCGCCGGTGGGGGCGGAACGTAGTGCGCGTTGCCGGGGCGCGTGCCACCAATCCAGTTCTGCGTGCGGCGGAAATCGCCGGGGTCTTTGTCGCTGCCGCGGCCGCGCTGCAGCAAAATCGCGTGCATCTCGCGCAGCAGGCGGTTGCACAGCGGAAAACCCTCCCGCAAGCGCGCCAGGCCATGTTCGAGCGCGGCGACGTAGTTCGACACTTCCACCACGTCGTCAAACGGCACGCCGGGGGCCTCATCGAGTTCGAACAGCAGCAACTGGTCGAGCGTGGACTGTGTGCCCTCGATCTGGGACGAGAGCACCGCTTCGCGCCGCACGTAGGCATAGAGAAACAGGTCGGTGTCCGGCAGCAGGAGGCTGACGCTGTCCAGCCGTCCCAAAGCCACCGTCGCACGCTCCAGCATCTGGTGGCGTCGGGCATCGATCACCAGCGGCGGTTGCGGCGGCAGAGGATCTGGGACGAACGCCCGCAGCGCCTCGCCAACGACGGTACTGGTTTCAAAGCGCCCGGTCGGTCCACGTTTCATCTGGCTTCCTGCTATTCAACGGTCGTTGAATAACGGTCCGCATTATTCAAAGAAAGTGCCATCTCGTTTAACAACAGCTCCCCTTCAGCCAAACCCCAACCCTCGCAGATTCGCCGCAATCGCCGCATCCAGCCGCGCCGCTTCGGCTTGCTGCTCACGCAACTGGGCCACCAGCCGCGCCATTTTCTCCTCGAACGGCTCGTCGTCCTCGGCACGCGCCGCAGCACCCACGTAGCGCCCTGGAGTGAGCACGTAGCTGTGCTTGCGGATGTCCTCCAGCGTGGCGGATTTGCAAAAGCCAGGCACGTCCGCATACGGACCAGCGTCGGGCTTCCCACGCCAGGCGTGGTAGGTGTGGGCAATGCGCGTGATTTCCTCGTCCCTGAGCTCCCGGTGGGTGCGCGTGACCATGTGTCCCATCTGGCGCGCGTCGATGAACAACACCTCGCCGCGGCGGTCGCGTAAGGGCGACCGGCCGGTCGCCCCTACACCGGATTTGTCGCGCGCGAGGAACCACAGGCACACCGGAATCTGAGTGGAATAAAAGAGTTGCCCTGGCAGCGCGACCATGCAATCCACTAGGTCGGCCTCGATCAGGTTTTTGCGGATCTCGCCTTCACCCGACTGGTTGGACGACATCGAGCCGTTGGCGAGCACGAAGCCGGCCACCCCATTGGGTGCCAGGTGATGGATCATATGCTGCACCCAAGCAAAGTTGGCATTGCCCACCGGTGGCACGCCGAATTGCCAGCGTTTGTCCTCCCGCAGCCGTTCCCCGCCCCAATCGGAAACGTTGAACGGCGGGTTGGCGAGGATGAAGTCGGCCTTCAGATCCGGAAAGCGGTCGTCGTGGAAGGTGTCGCCGTGGGCGATCTGGCCGTCGATGCCGCGGATCGCCAGGTTCATCTTGGCAAGCCGCCAGGTGGTGTAGTTCGACTCCTGCCCGTAGATGGAAATGTCGGCACGCGCCCGGCCGCCGTTGCTGTTGCCGTTGGCATGCGCGCGAATGAACTCCATTGACTGTACGAACATGCCCGCCGAGCCGCAGCAGGGGTCATATACCCGGCCGCGGAAGGGTTCGAGCATTTCCACCAGCAGTTTCACCACGCAGCGCGGTGTGTAGAACTCGCCGCCCTTCTTGCCTTCGGCGCTGGCAAATTGTGAGAGAAAGTACTCGTACACCCGCCCCAGCACGTCTTTGGCGCGCGCTTCGGCATCCCCCACCTTGATGTTGCTGATGAGATCGATGAGCTGCCCGAGCCGCGTCTTGTCGAGGGTGGGTCGGGCATAGTCCTTGGGCAACACCCCTTTGAGCGATGAGTTATGGCGCTCGATGGCCTCCATCGCTTCGTCGATGCGCTGGCCGATTTCTGGTTGCCGCGCCAGAGCCAGCAGTCCTATCCAGCGAGCTTGCCGCGGCACCCAAAAAACGTTGGCGGCGCGATATTCATCCGGGTCTTCCGGGTCGGCACCCAGGGCGCGCTCGGTTTCGAGCCTCGCGCGTTGCTCTTCGAAGGCATCGGAGATGTACTTGAGGAATAACAGCCCCAGCACGACGTGCTTGTATTCGGCGGCATCCATCGAGCCGCGCAGGGCGTCGGCCATCTGCCAGAGCTGGGCCTCATAGCCGACGGTGGCGCCGTTGGAGACCTTGTTTCTCCTCGTTGGTTTGGTCATGCCTACCTCATGGACTCCGGGACATGAAACGGTGAGACCCTGCGCGCCTTGCGGGACGTGACTGGCGCGCCACGTCCCTGATTGTTGCCGCAAAACCTGTCCTAGGCCAACAGGGGAGGAGAATGCCCTTCCGTCCCGTCACGCCCCGGCGACTGCGGGGGGCGCGCGCCGCAGGCAAGGCCATGAAGGATGGTCAGCGCCTACGGCGCGCGGATCGAGCCGCTCAAGGCCATGGCCGCGAATCGCGCAAGGCGGCCTGCATCTACCCGTCGCCCTTGAGCAAAGTCAAGGGCAAGGACCGGGGTCATGGCTAGGATGCGGTGTGTGCCGTCTTTCTGCGGAGAATCATGAAGACCATCACGGATCTGCTCCAGAGTCACCATACCCACTGCGACGAGCTTTTCGCCCAAGCGGAAGCGGCTGCGAGCGACGCCCGCTGGGAAGAGGCCAGGGCCAGTTTCGAGGCGTTCAGGCAGGCCATGGACAGGCACTTCGGCGCCGAGGAGGAGGTCCTGTTCCCTGCCTTCGAGGCCAGGACCGGCATGAGCGGCGGGCCCACCTGGGTGATGCGTTCGGAGCATGTGCAGATGCGCGGGCTCATGGAGCGCATGGCAGAGGCGCTGGCGCGGCGCGATCAGAGCGCCTATCTTGGTGAATCCGAGACCCTGCTCATGCTCATGCGGCAACACAACCTGAAGGAGGAACAGATCCTCTATCCCATGACCGATCGGGCCTTAGGCCAGGACACGGAGCTCCTGGCCACCCTGGAGGGCGGGCTGAAATAGGTGTAAGGGCCGCCATGCGCGCGAGATTGGCCGGTGCCGGCAGCGGTGCGGCGGGCCTGGCGTGAACCGCAGCGCCTGACGAAGCCGTCCGAGTGGCCGGCAGGCGCCCAGGCCCTCGAGGGGGAGGATGGGTCCTGCACCAGAGGGGAGGGGCAGGCACAGGTGCCGTGCTCGATGCGGATACGAGCCGCCACCACTACGAGGATGGGTAGGCTACGGACGAGTCCCCTCGCGGTGGCAGGGGGCAAAGCCAAGCCCTTCGCCGCGGGGGGGTGCATGCGAAGGCGGGAGGATTGTTGACAGCGATGGGGTCATGCGCGTAGGTGACATCCTGGTGGATGCGCGCGGCCTCGAGCCGCCCGTGCCCTTGGAGCGGGTGCTCGACGCCTTGGATCGGCGTGCGCCGGGACAGCGGGTCTGTCTGCTGCTGCACCGGGAACCCCTGCCCCTGTACCCATTGTTGGCCCAAATGGGACTCGCCTACCGAGCCCGGCTGCTGCCCGACGGCAGTTACGAGATCTTGATCCACGAGCCTAGGGGGCCATGAGCCAGACCAGTTTGTCGTACGAGCAGGCCCCACCCTTCAGCCTGCCCCTGCGCTTTTTTCTCACCGCCCCCCTCTTCCTGCTGCTGGCCGCCGCCGTGGCCATACCAACGGCGCCGGCCTGGCTGGCGAGCCGCTGGTCGCCGGAGGCCTTGGCCCTCACCCATCTGCTCACCCTGGGATTCCTGGGGCAGGTCATGGTGGGCTCGCTCCTGCAAATGCTGCCCGTGGTGATCGGCTCACCCGTGCCCTGGCCATGGGGCACTGCCCGCCTGGGGCACGTGGGACTCACCGCTGGGGCAGTCCTGCTTGCCCTGGGGCTGGGTCTGGGCGAATCGACCCTGATGTGGGCGGCCATGGGCCTGTTGGCTGTGGGCTGGTTCCCTTTTTTGGCTACCTCGGCGATCAGCCTCTACCGGGCGCACCCCATGGACCGGGCCACCCTGCACGCCATGCGTCTGGCCTGGGCCTGCCTGATGGTGACCCTGGGGCTGGGGTTTTGGCTGGCCGGCGGGCTTTCCGGTTTGTGGCACCCCGGTGACGTGGCCGTGCTCACCGACATGCACGCCTCCTGGGGCCTGCTGGGCTGGGTGCTGATCCTGGTGATCGGGGTGGCCTATCAGGTGGTGCCCATGCTGCAGATCACGCCACCCTATCCCCGCTGGGCCATGGCCAGCCTCGTCTGGCTAGTGCTGGCCGGCATCCTGTTGCTGGGGCTGGACGGCCTGTCGCATGCGGCGGTCTGGGCAGGCTGGGGGATCTTGCCCTGGCTGCCCGTCATGGGCGCCATGGCTGCCTTCGCCCTCCTCACCCTCGATCTGCAGCGCCGCAGCCGGCGCAGGCTGGCCGATGCCACGCGCAGCTTCTGGCGCTTGGGGCTGGCGAGCCTGCTGGTTCTGACGGCCATGCCTCCGGTGTTTGCCTTCTGGCCGCAGGCGGGACGCCCACCGCTGGAAGTGGCAGGGGGGCTATTGTTTCTGCTGGGGTTCGCCACATCGGTGGTCAATGGCATGCTGTACAAGATCGTGCCCTTTTTGTCCTGGTTCCACCTGCAGGGTCAGACAGGGGCGCGGGCGGGGACCATCCCCAATATGAAGGAGTTTTTGCCAGAACCCCGCGCCCGCCTCCAGTACCGTTTCCACCTGGCGGCCGTGCTCCTGCTGCTGCCCACCCCCTGGTTGCCTGCTGTCCTGGCGGCGCCTGGACTGCTGGCCCTGGGCATGTCCGCCTTGCTCCTGTGGCGCAATCTGTGGCACTGCGCCAGGCTGTTCCGCCGCCATGGCGGCGACTTCCAGGCCATCACCCGGCGGGATTCACGCTCCCATGCTCTCCTGTGAGAGGAAGCGTCGCAACGCGAGCATCCCCCACCCCAAGGCGGTGGGCATGGCCTGGACCACCTCGTCCAACTCCACCCCGTCGAGCCAGTTCTTGACAGCCAGCCCCAGGGCGGTGTCGCCTTCGATGAGGAGCCGGCGGTTGAAGAACAGGGTGTCCGGGTCTTCTAGGCGCAGGGCCAGGCGCAGGTAGTCCTCGGCACTGGCGGTGAAGGTGACATGGGCACATTCATCCACCAGGGGGCTGAAGCCCTGGGGACCGAGGGTGAAATAGGCGGCGAGCCCCAGGTCCCGCACCTTCACACAAAAGCGGCGCCCTTGCAGCGTCTGCCATTGCTGATGCCGCAACACCGGCCAGACGCTGCGGTTGAGGGCAGCCGATAGACCCAGGGAAAAAGGCCAGGCGGGCAGCGCGGCGTGCAAACGGGCGAGCCACGCCGGGAAGGGGGGGAGTCGCCGGATCGGCGTGTCAGTCATGGGATGCAAGGGGAGAGGGAACATGGGTGAATGGGGGTGTCATCCGGTCATATTCGCCGCCGCCAAGCCTGCCTCGCCCCGCCAATAGCCATCGCAGGTCCCGCCGGGGGCGTAACGCTGAAGTTCGGCATGGGCGGCATGGGGGTGGATGGCGCCCGTGATCAGGGCGTGGAAGATGCCTACGATCCGCTCCATGTTGCGCCACTGGGGAGACAGGCGCAACAGCGTCCCGCTGGCGAGCTCGTCCGTGTGCAGGGCCAGGCTGTGCACTTGCCCGGATTGGGTCTGGATGCCGTTCAAGGTGAGGAAGCGCATGCCTTCTCGCGTCATGAGGGCGAGCCCGTCCGGGTGGTCTAGGCAGCGAAACTGGCAGTCGTCCTTTTGCAGATTGTAATGCCGGGCGGTGAAACAGCGGGCGGAATAGGCCAGGGGCAGGCGCCCCCAGGCGAACACTTCCGTCTGCATGTCTGGCGGCACCGCCATGGCGGCGAGCGTCTCCCGCCCCATCTCCAGGGGCGGCACCCAGCGCACTGCCCCTAGTTCATGGAGCAGGGCAAGGGTGTCCGGGTTGTACACGTTCAGCCCGAAGCCAGCCACGAAGGGGAGTCCGGCCCGCGCCAGCAGGCGCACGGCGCCCCAATCGTTGGCTTCCACAAGATAGTGGCCGTTGGCGGCGATCTTGCGCACGAGCCTGAGGTCGGATTCCGATTCAATGAGGGGCAGGGTGCCGATGACCACCTCTTTGCCTGCCGCCTCGAGCCTGGCCGCCAGATCCAGCCAGTCGGGGAGGCGCAGCAGATGACGGCGTGAGCAGACGGTCTCGCCCAGATAGACCACATCCACGGGCCAGGCGGCCGCTGCCGCGTAGAAGGCCAAGGTGTCCTCACGGGACCAGTAGTACAGGAGCGGGCCGAGGGAGAGTTTCATGGGGATTAGGAATTAGGGATTAGAGGTTAGGAATTAGAGGTTAGGGATGGGGAGTGGGGCGCAAACCTTCTCATTAACGCTAACCTCCAACCTCTAATTCCCGTTTTCACTTCCACGGTCGGTAATACGCCCCGAGGGTGTGCATGCTGCCCTCCGAGACCTTGTCAAGAGCGTTCATCCATGCCGGCAGCGGCGCGTAGTGCTGGGGATCCCGCTTGACGGCATCGATGGCAGCACGCCAGACGCGGGTCACCTGGGCCACATAGGCGGGGCTGCGCTGGCGGCCCTCGATCTTGACGGCGGCGATCCCCAGTTCCAGCATTTGGGGTAGGAGCTCCAGGGTGTTGAGGCTGGTCGGCTCCTCCAGGGCGTAATAGGTCTCGCCCTGCACCTCGAAGCGGCCCTTGCAGAGGGTGGGATAGCCGGCCTTCTCATGCTCGGCATAGCGGTCGATGAGCACGCCGCCCACGCGCGTCTCCATGCCGCGCGGCGTCTGCTGCCAGCGCACCGCCTGGGCCGGGGAGCAGGCGCCGAAGGTGTTGGGGGAGTGGCCGCAGGCCCAGGAGGACAGCAGGCAGCGTCCCTCCACCATGACGCACAGGCCGCCGAAGCCGAACAGTTCGATCTCCACGCCGGTGTTGCGCACCACGTTCTCCACCTGGGCGATTGACAGCACCCTCGGCAGCACGGCGCGCCGGATGCCGAAGCGTTCGCGGTAGAACTCAATGGCCTCGTAATTGGTGGCGGAACCCTGCACCGACAGGTGCAGGCGCAGATCGGGATGGTGTTTGGCGGCATAGGCCATGAGACCGGCATCGGCCAGGATGACGGCATCCACCCCCAGATTGGCGGCGCGGTCCACCGCCTGTTGCCAGCGATCCACCTGGCCGGGTTGGGGATAGGTGTTGATGGCCAGCAGCACCTGCCGGCCGCGCGCGTGGGCGTAACGGATGCCCTCGGTGAGGGTCGCTTCGTCGAAGTTGAGTCCCGAGAAGTTGCGCGCATTGGTGTTGTCCTTGAGGCCCACATAGACCCCGTCCGCCCCGTTGTCCACCGCGGCCTTGAGCGCTGGCAGGCTGCCGGCCGGGCAGATGAGTTGCAGGGTCGGCTTCATGACTTGGCACCTGGAAATGGTAGCTCGCAGGCCTGCCTTCTGTCCCCCATTCTCCATTCCCCATCCCTCTTCCCCGCCTTCGCCCCCTGGCGACTCCCGCGCCGGGCTAGTTCCGCGACGATGGCGTTGACCACCGGCCACTTGTGGCTGCACCACGCGGGGGCGAGCAGGAGGTGTTCCGGGGCAGTGCCTGTGAGGCGGTGATAGACCACCTCCCAAGGGGTGCGTTCGATGAGATCGGCGGCGATCTGCACATAATCCTCCAGGGGGAGCGGGACGTACTCCCCCCGCCGCCATTCGTTGGCAAGCCGCGTGCCCTTGACCACGTGCAAGGGGTGCAACTTGATCCCGTCGGTACCGATGTCCAGCACGGTTTCCATACTGGCACGGGCGTGCCAGTCCGTCTCGCCGGGCAGCCCCACGATGAGATGGGTGCATACCGGCAGCCCCCGCCGTCTGGCTGCCCGGCAGGCGCGCACGTATTCCCTGAGGCCATGGCCCCGGTTCACCCGCGCGAGGGTCTCGTCGAAGGCCGACTGCAATCCCAACTCCAGCCAGACCTCGTGGCCGCGGTCGCGGTAGGAGGCGAGCAGGTCCAGCACCTCCGCCGGCACGCAGTCCGGGCGGGTGCCCACGGACAGACCGATCACCCCCGGTTGGGTCAGGGCCTCGTCGTAGAGACGCCGCAGTATCTGCACGTCGGCATAGGTGTTGGTGTAGGCCTGAAAATAGGCCAGATATTTGCCCGCCCGGGTGCGGCGCGCCACCCCTCGCCGGCCTGAGGCGAACTGGGCTGCCATGGGCGGGGCATGACGCCCGTGGGGGCTGAAGGAGGCGTTGTTGCAGAAGGTGCAGCCGCCGGTGCCCTTGCTGCCGTCCCGGTTGGGGCAGTCGAAGCCGGCATCGAGGGCGATCTTGTGCACCCGTTCGCCGTGGCGGGCGAGCAGCCACTGGCCGAAAGTGTGGACGTAGTGGGTAAGCTGCATGGTCTGTCAATGATGGCTGGGGCAAGTCTCTTGTTTGCGGCACATGCAATAGATGAACTGCTGTACCTGGCCGGCAGGCGTTTGGTGCGCCTCATAGGCATGGGCGAGCAGTGCGAAAGGCGCGCCGAATTCGGCGTGCAACCCATGAGGGTCGTAGCGTCTGACCTCGAGGCCGCTACACCTGGTGGGCCCATCTTCGGCGAAGGTGGCGATGATGACCAGGCCTCCTGGGCGCACAGCATGTAAAACCTGGCGCACATAGGCATGACGCTCCTCGGCCCCGGTCAAGAAATGGAAGACCGCCCGGTCGTGCCAGAGGTCGTAACTATGCTCTGGCAGGTCGGCGCTGAGCACGTCCGCCTCCAGCCAGCGCACCAGCCCTGCACGTGGCCCCAGCCGGGCGCGGGCTGCGGCCAGGGCGCCCGCTGCCAGGTCGAGCACTGTCACGTCGTGCCAGCCCCCATGTAGCAGATCGTCGACCAGGGTGGAGGCGCCGCCGCCCACGTCGATGATCCTGGCGGTGAGAGGGAGCGCGGCAGCGCGGATGAGCGCCAGGGAGCGTTCCGCATGGGGCTGATACCAGCTCAGCTCGGTCGCGGCGCGGGTGGCATAGACCCTTTCCCAATGTTCCTTGGCTTGCATGGGCAGTACATCCGGAGGTAAATATCTTTTTACACCTTTTTCGCCTGGGCTGCAGGGTCCTCCTCCAGCAGCCAGCGCACGAACAGGATGCCGAACCAGAAGAGCGCCGTGAGGGCCGGCAGGCCGGCGCACCGGTAGCCGGCCAGGGGCAGCCAGGCGGCCGAGAGGAAGAGCAGGGCGCGCGCCCCACCCCAACGGGCCAAAGCGCGTTGGGAAAGCGCATGCCAGGGCTCCCGCCGACCCGGACGCAGCCACACGGGGGCGAGCTGGGCTACCGCGCCGCTCACCAGGGGCATGAGAAAGCCCGGCAGGAAGATGGCCAACGGGCCCGCGTCCTGCGTCCACCCCAGACTACCCAGCAGGGAGGCGGCCAACCCCAGCGCGGCCACGGCAAGGGTGGGGGCGTTGCCGTGCAAGGCGATGAGACGTCGCCCATAGAGACGAATCCAGGCGAACAGCATGCGTCCCAGCACCCACCCCCAGAGGGCCACGCCCGCCCCGGTCAACCAGGGCAGACCCGCCGCCTGGCCACATGCCAGGAGGACGCCGCCGCTCGAGGCCCATTTGAGATCGGCGCGCAGCCGCGGGCCCGCCCCGGGATCGGGCCGGTTTTCCACCGTGGGCAGGAGCACCTGCAAGGTGCCGACGGCGGTGAGGGCCACGAAGCCATAGAGGTTGATGTGCACGTGGAAGGCGCGCAGGAAGCCATGCCAGGCCGGCAGCAAGGGCATGAGGAGGGCGGCTGCAAGGCCGGCCGCAAGACAGGCCATGGCCGCCACATACCAGGCCAGGCCCGGATGCGGGCCGCCCAAGGCGGCGCGTGCCGCGGTGAACATCCAGCGCAGCATGAGCAGGGCGCCGGCGATGGCCAGCAGGGCGGCGGGGACGATCCAGCCCCAGGCCAGCCAGCCGCCGAGGACGGCCACCGCCAGCACAGCCGCGGCCAGCATCATCCAGGGCAGCCGCCTCAGCCAGGGTCCTGGGCCGCGTCCGCGGCATAGCACGGGCACGAAATGCTGCATGGCCGCCGTGATCAGGCTCATCACCCCCAGTGCGAGCACGCTGTGTGCCCAGAAGGCGGGCGGCGCCACCCACATCCGGGGCAAGGCCACCCCGCCGAAGAGCAGGGCGAGGGTGAGGGTGGCCAGCAGGATAAGCACGCCTCGAGAAAAGTCGGTCAACGCCGGATGAAATCGATCACCACCCCCTGCTCGGAGCGTTCCAGGTAACGGACCTCCACGGCATCGCCGTAGCGTGCCTGCAGCTGTTGTAGCAGGGGCAAAGGGTCGTGATCGTTGATGAAACGCATACGCTCGCCGGCCTCCAGGGCGTCGAGAGCGCCGAAGATGGCCGCGTGGCGGAAGCGTTTGGCGATGCCGCGGGCATCGAAGGGGTAGATGCCGTCGGCGCGGCGGTGGTTGTGGACGATGGGGATTTGCATGCTACTGCTTCTCCTATGCTGAGTGAATCCCACGCCCCGAGAGGGGGCAGTACCAAGTGGACGGGGGGAACCTCCTACTTCGACCTCCTGCGCTCTGCCTGCCTCCAGGGGGTGCCTGCGCCGGTGCGCAGGCCGGCGGTAGACTCCTGCACGCTACGGTCCGCAGGGGCGGGCCCCCTGGCCGCATCAATGTTCCCCCTTGGTCTTGCGCATGCCAGCCAGGCGATTGCCCTGTTTTTGCGGGCCGCCCAGGGGGAAGAGGTCGTGCAGATAGCGGCTGTTGCCCTTGGCCGGGCCCCAGACTGCGCGGAAGTGCTTGACCATGTCGCGCACCGGGGCCTGCACCCCGTGCTCCTCGTAATAGGCGCGGATGAAACGGATCACCTCCCAGTGCTCCCCGGTGAGTTCGAGCCCTTCGCGCGCCGCCAAGGCGCGGGCGAAGCCCTCGCTCCATTCGTCCATGTCGAGGATGTACCCCTCCTGGTCGGTGAGCACCTCCCGGCCATCCACCTCCACACTGCGGGTGTAGATGGCGTAGGGGTTGGTGCCTTGCCGTGCCTCTTTCAGGTAATGCAAGGTGGGCATGTGCAGCATGCGAGACTCCTGTACCATGGGTATTTCGCGATCTCCTTGAATGTGCCGGATACCGACGCTTGAGCGCATTGACCAAAGTCAGTCACCAGCCCTCAGGCGGTGCGCCTGGCCCGCACAATCTGATAGGCGCGGAACAGATAGCCGATGGGCGCGCTCCACACGTGTACCAGACGGGTGAAGGGGAAGAACAGGAACACCGACAGACCCAGGAAGATGTGCAGCTTGTAGATCCAGTCCACGCCGCGCAGCAGCTCGGGATTTGGCTGCAGGGTGACGATGCTCTGGGCCCATTCGGCCAGGCGCAGCATCACCGTAGCATCGCCCTTGGCGGCATGCCCCATGGACCAAAAGATGGTGGAGAAGCCGACGATGGCCGTGCCTACCAGCCAACCCAGGATGTTGATGTCCATCCAGCGGCTGGCCGCACGCACGCGTGGGTTGGTCAGACGCCGCAGCCACAGCAGGGTGCCGCCCAGGATGACCATGAAACCGAACACCCCGCCCGCATACATGGCCATGTACTGGTGGGCCAAGTCGGAAATCCCCAGGGCCTGAAACACGCCGTGGGGGGTGAGCAGACCGATGAGGTGGCCGAAGAAGATGCCCAGCATGCCGATGTGGAAGACATTGCTGGCAAAGCGCATCCCCTTCTTGGACAGCAACTGACTGGAGTCGCTCTTCCAGGTGTACTGCTCGTGGTCGAAGCGGATCCAGCTGCCGAGCAGGAAGGTGGCCAGGGCGATGTAGGGATAGACACCGAATAGCAAGAGATGCAGGTCCATGATTTACTCCTTGGGTAGTGGGTAGTGGGGAGTGGGGAGTGGGGGGCCGGGTTTCCTACTTCCCACTCCCCACATCCTACTTCCCGTTTGCTATGCCGCCGCCTGGACGAGTTGGCTGCGTTGCTCGACCAGACGCACCAGCGGCGCGTAGGGACTTGCTGACGCCTCCAGGTTGGCGGCCAGCTGCCCGAGTACCCGTGTCCACTGGGACAGGAACATACGCGCCTCCTCGGGGTCGAGCTGGGCGGCGAATTCCAGCATGAGAGGGAGGTAATCCGGCAGCTCGTTGGGCACGGCCTCCCCGCCGGCTTCCGGGGCGGCGTGCGAGGCGAGCTCCAGACCATATTCCCGGTAGAACTCGGCCAGGTCGATCAAGGCTGGACCTCGGTTTTTGTCGTCGCCGAACACGTGGTGGGTCAGGTGCAGGGCATGCTGAGGCGTGAGGTCGAAGGTCTGAACGTACCGGGCCTGGGCCTCGGTAGGCTCGATGGCCGACAGGGCGTCCAAAAAGTCCTCCACCTCGCGCCGCTCCTGCGGTGTGAGGCCCTGCGCCGCGGCCGCTCGCAGCTCGGGCAGGGCATCGAAGAAGGCATCGGTGGGATAGTCCAGCAGTCTGGAAAGGAGGAGGTAGAACATGGCGTTTCCCTTTGCGCGTCAATCCTCGTCCATAGTCGGCAGGGGGTCCCGCACTTCCACGGTTTCCTTGCGCCGCTCGGGCCACAGGGAATGCGGCGAGATGCCGGGCGAGGAGTCGTTGCCGAAGGTGAAGCCGTTTTGTCCCTGATGGCCATAGAAGTCCTCCAGGGTGACCTCTTGGTGGCCGGTGGGCACTACGAAACGGTCCTCATAGTTGGCGATGGCCATGTAGCGGTACATCTCACGCGCCATGGCCTCGGTGAGGCCCGCCGCCTGGAGCGCCTGGGTGTTGGGCGTGCCTTCCACGTGCAGCGAGCGCATGTAGGAGCGCATGGCGATCATGCGGTTGATGGCCGCGACAATGGGTTCCTCCTTGCCTGCCGTGAGCAGGTTGGCGAGATACTTCACTGGCAATCGCAGTGTCTCGGCCTTGGGGATGCAGCCGTCGGCCTCGGTGGGCAGCCTCCCCTGATCGATGGCGGACTGCACCGGTGAGAGCGGCGGCACGTACCACACCATGGGCAGCGTGCGAAACTCGGGATGCAGGGGGAAAGCGATCTTCCATTCCACCGCCATCTTCCAGATGGGCGATTTCTTCGCCGCCTCGATCCAGTCATCGTTGATGCCTTCGCGGCGGGCCGCTTCGATTACCTGCGGGTCGTTGGGATCGAGGAAGATGTCGAGCTGGGCCTGGTAGAGATCCTGGGGGTTGGGAGTGGCGGCCAGCTGAGCGATGCGGTCGGCGTCGTAGAGCATGATACCGTTGTAGCGGATGCGGCCCACGCAGGACTCGGAGCACACCGTGGGCATGCCGGATTCCACCCGCGGGTAGCAGCCGATGCACTTCTCCGCCTTGCCAGACTCCCAGTTGTAGAACACCTTCTTGTAGGGACAGGCAGAGATGCACATGCGCCAGCCGCGGCACTTGTCCTGATCCACCAGCACGATGCCGTCTTCTTCCCGCTTGTAGATGGAACCGGAGGGGCATGCCGCCACACAGGCCGGGTTGATGCAGTGGTTGCAGATCCTGGGCAGGTACAAGTGGAAGGTGTTGGCGAACTGGCGGTAGATCTCCTTTTCCAGCCCCTTCATGTTCGCGTCCCGGGCGCGGCTTTCGAACTCGCCGGCCAGGTCGTCTTCCCAGTTGGGCCCCCAGTGGATCTTCTCCATCTTCTCGCCCGTGATCTGGGAGACGGGACGTGCCGTGGGCGCCGCCTCGGACAGGGGCGCATTGAGCAGATGGGCGTAGTCGAAGGTGAACGGCTCGTAGTAGTCGTCGATCTCCGGCATGTCGGGGTTGGCGAAGATGTTGAGCAGCCGCTCCAGCCGGCTGCCGGATTTGAGCTGCAACCGACCGTCCTTCACCTCCCAGCCGCCACGCCAGATCTCCTGGTTCTCCCACTGCTTCGGATAGCCGATGCCGGGCTTGGACTCCACATTGTTGAACCAGACGTACTCCACGCCCTTGCGGTTGGTCCACACGTTCTTGCAGGTCACCGAGCAGGTGTGACAGCCGATGCATTTATCCAGGTTGAAGACGAAGGCGAATTGGGCTCGTACTTTCATGTCACTCTCCTAGCGATAGGGGCTGGCCGCCGGCGCCCGCGGGTGTCTTTCGCACCACCCCCGTGGAGACCCGGACGCCGTTGGACGCCGGCGGCCAAACGCTTCTGACCTCATGGCTCCAGGCCGACGTCATCACCTGGGGCCCACACCCACCGGGTTGCGGTTTTGCTCGCGCTCGGGGGTCAGGGCGCGCTCCAGCCAATCCACATCCCGATCCTCGATCTTGCGCACCACCACGAACTCGTCACGGTTGCTGCCCACTGGCCCCATGTAGTTGAAGCCGTAAGAAAGCTGGGCATAGCCACCGATCATGTGGGTGGGCTTGACCACCACGCGGGTGACCGAGTTGAGGATGCCGCCACGCTTGCCCGTGGTGGGGCTGCCGGGGACGTTCACCGTCTTCTCCTGGGCGTGGTACATCAGGGCCATGCCCCGCGGCACCCGCTGCGAGACCACCGCCCGGGCCACCGTCGCCCCGTTGGCGTTGACCGCCTCCACCCAGTCGTTGTCCCGGATACCGACGCTCTTGGCGTCCTCTTCCGAGATCCAGAAGTAAGGACCGCCCCGGAACAGGTTGAGCATGCGGAGGTTGTCCTGATAGGTGGAATGGATCCCCCACTTGGAATGGGGCGTGATCCAATTGAGCACCAGGTGAGGCGAACGCTTGACGTGCTCTGGCACCCGCTTGTGGTCCTGCATGTCCAGACCCGGCCGATAGACGCAGAAGCCTTCTCCGAAGTCCAGCATCCACTCATGGTCCTGGTAGAAGTGGGCACGGCCGGTGAGGGTGCGGAAGGGGATGTGCTCGTGCACGTTGGTGTAGCCCGCGTTGTAGGACACGTGTTCCGACTCGATGCCAGACCAGGTGGGCGCGGTGATGATCTTGCGCGGTTGGGCCAGGATGTCGTGGAAGGTGAACTTGTCCTCATGGCGGCCGGCGTAGAGGTGGTGATGGTCGATGCCGGTCTTTCTGGACAGCGCCGTCCAGGACTTGTGTGCCACCTCGCCATTGGTCTCGGGCGCCATGCGCATGACGGCGTCGCACGCGTGGATGTCTTCCTTGAGACTGGGCATGCCGGCGGAAATCCCAGGCTCCGTCACCACGCCGTTGTGGCGCTTGAGCTCCTCATATTCCTGCTCGGTGTTCCAGTCGATGCCTTTGACGTTGTTACCCAGCTTGACCATCAGGGGGCCGAGGGCGATGAACTTGGCGTAGGTGTTGCCGTAGTCCCGCTCCACCAGTCTCAGCAAGGGCATGGTCTTGCCCGGCACCGGTTCGCATTCGCCCCGCTTCCAGTCCCGTACCTCGCCATAGGGCTGGGCCAACTCGAAGGGCGAGTCGTGCAGCAGCGGCAGCGCCACCAGATCCTTCCTCACCCCTAGGTGCTTGGCTGCCAAAGGCGAGAACTTTTTGGCCAGGGCCTGGAAGATCTGCCAGTCCGACTTGGACTCCCAGCCAGGATTGACCGCCTCGCTCAACGGATGGATGAAGGGATGCATGTCGGTGGTGTTGAGGTCGTTCTTCTCGTACCAGGTGGCCGTGGGCAGGACGATGTCCGCATAGGCGCCGGTGGAGTTGAGGCGGAAGTTGATGTCCACCATGAGGTCCAGCTTGCCCACCGGACCCTGCTCATGCCATTTCACCTCCTTGTTGTCGCGGCCGGCGCCGCCTTCCTGCAACACCCCGTTTTGTGCCCCCAGCAGATGCTTGAGGAAGTACTCGTGCCCCTTGGCCGAGGTGCCGATCAGGTTGCCGCGCCAGACGAACAGGTTGCGGGGCCAGTTGACCGGGTTGTCCGGATCGGCGAAGGCCACATCCAAGGCGCCGGACTTGAGCTGCTCTACCACGTACCTGACCACCCCTGCCTCGTCTTTGGCGCCGGCCTTCTCGGCCTCTGCCACCAGCTCTAGGGGATTGCGGTTGAAATGGGGCGCCGAGGGCAGCCAGCCCAGACGCGTGGCCACCACGTTGTAGTCGGCGAGCGAATAGCCCTTGTTGCGGTTGGTACCTGCCGGGCTCAGGAGATCGTCGGCCTTTATGGTCTCGTAACGCCACTGGTCGGTGTGGAAATACCAGTAGGAGGTGGAGTTCATCTGCCTGGGCGGGCGGTGCCAGTCGAGGGCGAAGGCGATGGGGGCCCAGCCGGCCTGGGGCCGCAGTTTTTCCTGGCCTACGTAATGGGCCCAGCCGCCACCCGACTGACCCACGCAGCCGCACAGGTGTAGCAGGTTCATGATGGCGCGGTAGCTCATGTCGTTGTGGTACCAGTGGTTGATGGCCGCGCCCAGGATGACCATGGACTTGCCCCGCGTCTTGGCGGCGTTGTCGGCGAACTCGCGGCCGGTGCGGATGAGATCGGCGCGTTTAACGCCAGTGATGCCTTCCGCCCAGGCCGGGGTGTAGGGGACTTGGACCTCATCGTAGGACTTGGCCACGTTGCCGCCGCCCAGACCCCGGTCGATGCCGTATTGGGCAACCAGCAGATCGAATACCGAAGTCACATATACGGTCTCGCCGCTGGCCAGCACGAGCCGCCGGGCGGGCACATTGCGCGTGAGCAGGCTGGGCTCGCCCGGCGTGAAATGGGGGAAGGCCACGGAGACGACGTCTACATCCGGCTTGCCCAGGCAGGAGAGCTCGGCGCGGATGTCCTTACCGTCGGAGGACTTCTCCAACAGGTTCCACTTGCCCTCCTCGCCCCAGCGGAAACCCACCGAGCCGTTGGGCACCACGTAACCGCCGGAGATCTCGTCCCAGACGACGGTCTTCCACTCCGGGTTGTTGGCCTCGCCGAAATTGCCCGGGAAATCGCTGGCACGCAGATAGCGGCCCGTGACGTAAGCGTCGCCCTTCTTCCGGAGGATCACCTGCATGGGCAGGTCGGTGTACTTGCGGGCGTATTCCTGGAAGTAAGGCTCCTGCCGCTCGAGGTAGAACTCCTTGAGCGCTACGTGCCCCATGGCCAGGAAGGCGGCCGAGTCGGTGCCCTGTTTGACCGGCATCCACAAGTCGGCGAACTTGACGTATTCCGCGTAGTCCGGCGCCATGGAGACGATCTTGGTGCCCTTGTAGCGCGCCTCGATGGCGAAATGGGCATCCGGCGTGCGGGTCATGGGCAGGTTGGCGCCGGTGATGATGAGATAGGTGGAGTTGTACCAGTCGGCCGCCTCGGGCACGTCGGTCTGCTCGCCCCAGACCTGGGGGCTGGCCACCGGTAGGTCGCAATACCAGTCATAGAAGGAGCCGCAAAAACCGCCGATGAGCGACAGATAGCGGCTGCCGGCCGCATAGGAGATCATGGACATGGCGGGGATGGGCGAGAAGCCGAAGATGCGGTCTGGGCCCCACTTGCCGATGGTGTAGACGTTGGCGGCGGCGATGATCTCCAACACCTCGTCCCAGCTCGCGCGCACGAAGCCCCCCAAGCCGCGCACCCGCACGTATTTGTCCCGCTTGTTCGGGTCGGATTGGATGGCAGCCCAGGCCTCCACCGGGTCCTTGCCGCTTTTGCGTTCGGCCCGGTATAGCTCCAGGAGCCGCCGGCGGATCATGGGATAGCGGATGCGGCTGGGGGAGTATAGATACCAGGAGTAGGAGGCGCCGCGCTGGCAGCCGCGCGGCTCGTGGTTGGGCATGTCATCGCGCGTGCGCGGGTAGTCGGTCTGCTGCATCTCGAAGCTGACCAGGCCGTTCTTGACGAAGATCTTCCAGGAGCAGCCGCCGGTGCAGTTCACCCCGTGGGTGGAGCGCACCACCTTGTCGTGGCGCCAGCGGTTGCGGTAGGCATCCTCCCACTTGCGGTCCTCGATGGTCTTGATCCCATGCCCATTGGCGAAAGGCTCCCGCGGCTGGGCGAAATAGGTCAGTCGATCAAGAAAGTGACTCATCGTTCGTGCTCCTCATGTCAGGGGGTCATGGCCGGGGGGCGCAAGCCCCAATCATCGAGTCCACAGGGCAAGGACGGCGTAGCCCGCCACCAGCAGACCAATGACCAGGTTCAGGGGTCGGGTCTTGTCCGAATACGCCTTGATGAACAAAGCATCCACACGCATGGCCTCCAGCAGGCGACCGCTCCGGAAGCTGGCCGTCATGAGCAGCAGCCCGTAGAGGATGGCCAGGACGTGGATCCATGTATCGGGATGGGGCATCGTCATTCCTCCATGGGAGATTCAGGCGCGGCCCAGGTCGATGGCGCGCATGCGCTCTTTCTCGGCGGCGCTCAGCTTGTCCCACCACGTGCCGCCCCGCGTGCCATAGTCGAAGCGCTCCGCCCCCTTGCGGGTGTAGTACCACCAGTTGACGAACAGGGCGTAGGCGTAATAGACGGCCAGGCCGAGGAAGAAGGGGATAGCGCTGCCATAGTTGGCGATGGACGCCCCGATGAGGGAGGACCAGACGAAGGGGCCGAAGGCCGCCCAGGCCGCGGTCCATCCCAACATCTGCGCCCCTTTGGCCGGCGAGTAGGCGAAGACGATGGGGTACTGGCGGAAGGTGGCCGCGTTGTTGATGCCGGTCATCAGGAAGATCCACAGCATGCCCCAGAGGAAACCCTGGAACTGGTCCACGGAGGTGGGCGTGAGGTAGCCGCCGAACGCCAAGAACAGCACCCCGGCGATCTGGCCCAGCAGACACCAGTGCATACCGATGCTGCCGCCGATCTTGTCGAAGATGCCGCCGGTGAGGGCCCGCACCAGCCCGCCGATGAGCGGCCCCAGGTAGGCGTAGGCGAGCGGGTCGGGGGCGTTGGGGAAATCCCCGTAGAGGGTCTTGATGAGCAGGGGGAAGGCGGCGGCAAAGCCCGAGAACGAACCGAAGGAGGCGATGTAGGTCACCGTGCAGTTCCAGGTATGCAGCCGCGCCCGGTTCTTCTTGCTCAAGATCTCGAACTGACCCTTGAAGCCCCGCGACGGCACCGACACGCTCCTGAGGAACACCACCGCCAGGATGAAGGCCAACACCAGGAAGGGAATCCACACGAAGGCGGCGTTCTGCAGCCAGATGGGTTTCTTGACGACGTTGAGGAGCGCCACCTCGGTGATGTCGCCGGCGTCATTGCGCTTAACGTTCAGTTTCAAGCCCTTGGTGGGGACGACTTCGACGATCCTGCCCTCGGCATCACGTCTGACCTCCTCCCGAATGGCCGGGAAATCCTCGTTCTCATGGAACAGCACATCCCGCAACCGGCCATGCTCGTCCCTGACCACCTGGATGACGCCGGCCAGTTCCGGCTTCTTGACGACGACGTCGGCGACCAGCTTGGTCTGCGGGTCTTTCACCACCTCAATGGCATCCTTGACCGGATCGCCCTTGGTGAAGACCTGCGGGCCGCCTACGATGCTGCCGAGGGCGGCGAAACCGATGATCCAGGGCACCACGAACTGCACGATGGACACCCCGAAGTTGCCCAGACCGGCCTGGATGCCCAGGGCCAGCCCCTGTAAGCGTTTCGGGAAGAACAGGCTGGTAGAGGGCATGAAGGACGAAAAGTCCCCTCCCCCCAGGCCGCACAGGAAGGCGATGACCAGGAACACCCAATAGGGGGTGGACAGGTCCTGGATCGCCACGCCCAGCCAGAGCATGGGCAGCACCTTGATGATGGTGGCGATACTCACCACCGGGCGGGTGCCCAGTACCGGGATGAAATTGGAGTGGACGAGACGCAGTATGCCCGATGCAAGGCCTGGCATGGCCGCCAGCCAGAACAGCTGCACGGTGTCGAACTGGAAGCCGATGGCGGGCATGCGCACCACCACCGCGCTCATCACGAACCAGGTGGCGAAGGAGAAGATGAGCGAGAAGGTGGTGACGCCGCAGGTGCGCCAGGCAATCCTGCTGCCGGTCTCCTTCCAGAATTGCGGGTCTTCGGGTTCCCATCGGGTCAGTCTGGCCATGCTCTTTCTCCTATGCGGGTCGTCGTAAGGTTCAGTACGGCGCAGCCTGCGTGCTGCCGTTCACTCCAGGACGTCCATGCCCTTGGCGGGCTTCATCAGCAGATCCAGCTTGCGCACCTCGGTGAAATACATCCAGATCAGGCTTACCCATACGATGCCGTACAGGAGCATGAAGGCCGAGGAACGGATGCCGGTGAGATCCACCAGGGCGCCGAACAGGATGGGCAGGAGAAAGCCACCCAGCCCGCCCATGAGGCCGACGATGCCGGAAATCACGCCGATGTTGTGCGGATAGTCGTCGGAGATGTATTTGAAAACACTGGCCTTGCCGAAGGCCCAGGCCACCCCGACGATGAACAGCAGCACGGTGAAGACCTCGGCGGGCAGGTGGATGTGGAAGGTCTGGGGGCCGGTCACCGTGTGGATGGTGAAGTCCGTCTTGGGATAGGACATGAGGAACAGACAGACCCAGGACACCCACAGCACCCACCAGGTCACCCGGTGCGCGCCCCACTTGTCCGACAACCAGCCGCCCACGGCGCGCAGCACCCCTCCCGGCAGGGAGAAGGCTGTGGCGAGCAGGGCCGCCGTCTTCAGGTCAAAGCCGTACTCGGCCACGTAATACTTGGTCATCCATAGGGCCAGGGCCACATAGCCGCCGAAGACGATGGAGTAGTACTGGCAATACTTCCACACCGTGGGGTCCTTCAGGGCCCGCAGCTGCTCGCGCACGGTGACGTGCGAGGGCACGCGGTGGGCCGGGTCGTCATAGGTGAAGAACCAGAACAGGATGGCGGTCACCAGCATGGCAGCGGCGTAGACCTGAGGCACCATGGTCCAACCGTAGGCCACCACGATGGCCGGGGCCACCAGCTTGGTGAGCGCTGCACCCGAATTGCCAGCGCCGAACACGCCCATGGCCATACCCTGGCGCGCCTTGTCGAACCAGCGGGCGCAATAGGCGATGCCCACCGAAAACGAGCCGCCGGCCAGGCCGACGAACAGACCGATCAAGAGGAAGTGCCAGAACTCGGTGGCGTAGCTCATCAGCCAAATCGGCACCACGGTGGCGAGCATCAGGGCAAAGAAGACGATGCGGCCGCCGTATTTGTCCGTCCACATCCCCAGGGGCAGGCGGACGAGGGAGCCGGTGAGCACAGGGGTGGCGATGAGGATGCCGAACTCGGTTTCATTCAGGCCTAGGCTGTCCTTGATCGGCACCCCGATCACGGCGAACATCATCCACACTGCGAAGCACACCGTGAAAGCGAGGGTGCTCATGATCAGGACCGACCATTGCTTGTGCTGCAGGGAAGTCATGGCGCCACCTCGGGATCAACATACCTTCAAATCTGTATATCCAGTCCCTAGTCTAAGCATCGCAGCGCGGGGTACCAGAGGGTCTGGACTGGCCGAAGGGCACCCATCTACCCCTTTCGAGGTATGGAGGTAGATGCCTAACCTGTTGTCATATATGGATGTCACGCCTGACCTGCCGGCGCAGGGTCAGGCTCTGGCGCAAAAGGGATATATCCACGGGATCGGTGCCTGCGACGGCCGGTCGGCAACGGGCGACTGGCGCCGGCAAGACCCAGGTCATCGCTGCCGCCGCGCGGGCCCCGGCCGGGGGCCCCACATGTGATCAGGTGCGCCTTGCCGTTTCATTCCTTCTGGCAACTCGTCGAACGCTCCATCGTCGCCCGTCTGGGGGGCGCCATTGCCGCCATCGCCTTGCTGGCCATCGTCGGCATGTCCGTCTCCAGCATGGTGGCCTTGTCCACGCGCGGCAGCGGCGAGGCCATCAACCTGGCCGGCAGCCTGCGCATGCAAAGCTGGAAGTTGGCCAGCCTCTATCTCGCCTATCCTGCCGGCGATGCCGAAGGCAGCAGGCACAAAATCGCGGCAGCGGTGGCAGCCTTCGAGAAGACCCTGCATGCCCGCCCTATCCTGGACATGCTGCCTGGCAGTAGCGAGCTGGACCTCCTGGGCAGCTACGAGCGAGTGCGCAGAGACTGGCAGGGGCGGATCCGGCCGCGTTTCCTAGCCTTGGCCCAGGGGGGGGTGGAACGGCTCGGTGCGGCCGACAGGGTGGCCATGCTCACCGAGGTTGGCGAGTTCGTCGCCGCCATCAACAGCCTGGTCAAGCAGATGGAACGGGCCACCGAGGCCAAAATCCAGGTCATGCAGATGGTGCTGGGGGTGGCCCTGGTGGTCACGGTGCTGGTGGTGCTGCTGACCGTCTATCTCATCCACACCGGCCTAGTGCAGCCGTTGCGCGCCCTCCTGGCCATGTCTCGGCGGATCGGCCAGGGCGACCTCACGGTGCGCACGGAATACACAGGCGAGGACGAGCTGGGCCGCCTGGGACAGTCCTTCAATACCATGACGGAGGAGTTGGCCAAGCTCTACGAGGACCTGGAGGAACGGGTGCGGCAGAAGACGGCGGAGCTCACCCGCAGCAATCAGTCCCTGGAGCTGCTCTACCAGTCCATCGCCCGCTTGCACGGCGCCCCTCCCGGGCAACGCACCTATGAGGCGGTGCTGCGCGACATCGAGCGGGTGCTGGGTCTGGGACACGGGCTGATCTGCCTGGGTGAACGCGGTACGTCCGTGGGCCAGGTGGTGGCCAGCACCCTGCAACCCGGCGACCCAGACCCCTGCGCCCAGGCCATGTGCACCTGGTGCCATGGCACCGATTCCACCCGCGCCAGCTTCGTCCAGGGCGGGGATCAGCTCCTCACCCTGCCCCTGTCGGACGCCGAGCAGCAATACGGCGTGATGATCCTGGACGTCCCACGAGGCGCGCACCTGGAGGCCTGGCAGATCCAGCTCCTGGAGGCCCTCTCCCGCCACATCGGGGTGGCCATCGGCGCCGAGCGGCGCATGGAACAGGGACGACGGCTGGCGTTGCTGGAGGAGCGGGCGGTCATCGCCCGCGAGCTGCACGATTCCCTAGCCCAATCCCTGGCCTACATGAAGATCCAGGTCAGCCGGCTGCAGGGCGTGCTGCGCGACCCTGACGGGAGTGCGGACGCGCAGTCGATTCTGCAGGAGCTACGGGAGGGTCTCAATGGGGCCTACCGCCAGCTGCGCGAGCTGCTCACCACCTTCCGCTTGCGCATGGAGGGCGGCGATCTGGCCAGCGCCCTGAGCCGGACCGTGGAGGAGTTCGCCGCCCGCGGCGGCATCCCCATCGAGCTGGAGTACAATCGGGTGGAGTGCTCCATGAGCCCCAACGAAGAGATCCACGTCCTGCACATCGTGCGTGAGGCCCTGTCCAACGTCATCCAGCACGCGCGCGCGGCACATGCCTGGGTGCGCCTGCGCTCAATGTCCGATGGCCGGGTGCAGGCCGTGGTGGAGGATGACGGCATGGGCATACGCAAGGGCGCTGAGCTGCACCATTACGGCATGACCATCATGGAGGAGCGCGCCCGCAGCCTGCAGGGCGAGCTTCGTATCGATGCCCGTCCTGGAGGGGGCACCCGTGTGGAGCTCGTCTTTCTACCCTGTGGCCGCCACGCCGATGCCGCCCGGCCAAGGACCGCCCCATGACCCAGGAGCCGCTCCGCCTGCTGATCATTGACGACCACCCCCTGTTTCGGCGCGGGGTCATCCAGCTCATCCAGGGGGTGGAGGGCTTCCAGGTCGTGGGCGAGGCCTCCTCGGGCCGGGAGGGCATCGACCTGGCCCGGCAGCTCGCCCCGGACATGATCCTCCTGGATCTGAACATGAAGGACATGAGCGGGGTGGAGGTGCTCCGGCAGATCAAGGCCCTGGAATTGGAGGCGCGCGTGATCATGCTCACCGTCTCGGATGCCGAGGCCGATCTGGTGGCTAGCCTGCGCGCCGGTGCCGACGGCTATCTGCTCAAGGAGATGGAGCCCGAGGACCTCCTGGCCAAGCTGCAGACCGCGGCCGCCGGTCAGATGCCCTTGACCGACCGCTTGGCTGGGCTGTTGGCCCACTCCCTGCGGGGGGACGGCCGCCCCCGGCCGGTAGACGAGGCCGGTCTCACAGAGCAGGAGCGGCGCATCCTGGATCTGATCGCCGCCGGCAAGAGCAACAAGCTCATCGCCCGCGAGCTGGACATCACCGAGGGCACGGTCAAGGTGCATGTGAAGCACCTGCTCAGAAAGCTCAACCTGCGCTCGCGGGTGGAGGCGGCGGTGTGGGCCATCGAGCAGAGGCGGGGCGGGCAGCGGCACTGATCCGCCGGTTCTCCCCGCCCCACACCCCTTGACCTGGATCAATGCCAGACTGGTGGATGGGGTTAGCATCGCTGCCGTGCCCCGCAGCCTATCCTTGATCACTGCCGCACCCCATCGGGTGTTCTTCCTGCCCGGCGCCCTGCAGGGGGTGCTGGCCATGCTCTACTGGCTGGCGATCTTGGCCGGACGGGCGGGTCTTGCCTGGTCCATCGACGAACCATGGCTGCCCGCGGGGGCGGTGCACGCCTGGCTCTTGCTCTATGGCCTGTTCCCGTTTTTCGTGTTCGGCTTCTTGTTCACCGCCGTGCCCAACTGGCTGGAGACCGCCCCGCCGGAGCGAAGGCGCTACCTGGCCGCGGCCCTGGCCATGGTCACGGGCGTCGCGCTGTTCTATGCCGGACTGTCTTGGCCGGGGCTGGCAGCGTTGGGGGTGGCCTTGCACCTGGCCGGCTGGGCCATGGCCGTGGGGACGTTGTACCGCCTGCTGCGCGCCTCCCCTCGCGCCGCCGCGCCGGCCCGGCCGGCGCTGGGTGTGCTGGCGCCGGCCATCGACCGCCGCCACGCCCGCGCTGCCTTGCTGACCTGCGGTTTGGGTGCCGCGGGGGAGGCGGCTTTCCTGTTCTGGCTGCTCGCAGAGCTGCCGGCGGCCCTCGTCCTGTCCGAGGCCTTGGGCGTCTGGGGCTTCCTCCTGCCCCTGTTCCTGACGGTCTGCCATCGCATGCTGCCTTGGTTCACGGGCAGGGTGGTGCAGGGCTATGCCATGTTCCGCCCCGGCGCCGCGCTGTGGGGCATGCTGGTCGGCTGCACGCTGCATGTCGCCCTGGAGGTCATGGGCCTCGACCGGTGGCTTTGGCTGAGCGATGCCCCCTTGGCCATCCTCTTGTTCTGGCTCGCCTGGCGCTGGTACACCCCGCAGGCGCTGCGGGTGCGCCTGCTGGCCATGCTGCATCTGGCCTTCCCTTGGGCGGGGTTGGCCTGCGCCCTCTATGCGGCGGACAGCCTGTTGCTGTGGATGGATGCCGGCTCGGGGCTCGGCCACGCCCCCCTGCACGCCCTGGGCGTCGGCTTCTTCGCCAGCATGCTGCTGGCCATGGCCTCTCGGGTGAGCCTGGGCCACTCGGGCCGCAAGCTGGAGGCTGACCGCCTGACCTGGGTCCTGTTCTGGTTCGTGCAGCTTGCAGCCCTGCTACGTGTGCTGCCCGACTTATTTCCCTCCATGCCGCATGCGGCCGGGATGCTCGTCGCTGCCCTCGCGTGGCTTGCGGCCTTCGCGCCATGGGCCTGGCGCTATGCGCCGTTCTACTGGCGGCCACGCATAGACGGCAAGCCCGGCTGAGACCAAAGGCCGCAAGTCCCGCTCACACCTCTGGTGTGGAGTCCCCGCCCTTGCCTTCCATCCCGCCGGCCAGCAGGCGGCGCGTCGCCCGCTCGCGCCAGTTCCGGGAAAGGGATGGCAGCCCAGCCAGCTCTGCCAAATCCCGACGGGAGGCGGAAGATGAGAACAGTACGCGCACCAGACGATCCAGAGGCCAGTCGGGATGGGGTCGCCGCACCAGGAAGAACCCATCCTCCGGTGCGACCTCACCCTCCTGCAGCACACGGTAGTACCAGCCACTGCGTCCGCTTGCCAGTACCCGTTCCACCATGTCCGGCAGATCGAAGCGCAGATTGAGGCGCCGGCAGGGCTGACGCGCCTGGGAGACCTGCAGGAGCGCGCTGCCCAGCCGCCAGACGTCGCCCAGGCAGACCTCTGCCTCCAGCAGCCCGCAGGTGGAGAGGTTTTCACCAAAACCACCCGGCACGAACCGCTCCGCCCGCTGGGGCAACTCGCTTCGCCAGCGCGCATAGTGCTCCGAGGGGTAGTGGTGCAGGGCCTTTTCCGGTCCGCCGTGGTGCAGCCGGTCGGCCTGGGCATCTCCTGCCAGCCCCAGACGGGTCACGCGCAGGGGCCCCTGCACCGCTTGCTTGTGGATGCCGCTCGGCAGGGCCTCCCGCCCCAGGGGCTGGATGCGGCCCACGTGCAGGGAGAGGATGCTCACTCGGGTGCCGGCCATGGAGTTCAGGTGTGGGTGTGCACATCCACAACCGCCTCCGCCTCTTCCAGCAGGATGCGGTGCGGCCGCTGCTGCCACAGACGGCCGAGTTCCGCGCGCTCCGGGGCGGATGCCGTGCCATCCAGCACGCGGACGGTGGGCGTGGCAAGCCTCGGATGGGGGTGCACCCACTCCGGCCAGGCGTCCACCAGCACCGCCATGTCCAGGCGGGTCAGGCGAAGCTGCGCGGGGATCGCCACGCCACAGGACAGCAGCCCCTGGCGGCTGAGCCGTCCCTTGAGACCAATCCGCCCGTACCGGCGGCCCCGGTCATCAGCCCCAGCGCTGCGGCCAGTCCGCCGGTGTCCCCGCCGTCTTGCGCATTGCGCAACCACCCAGTTCATGTCCATGCGCCCGGGTCAGGATCGCACCACCACCGAGGGGAGAATGCGGGCGAGGATGGCCTGTGCCCGGCCGGCATCGGTCACCTGGGGCCAGGCGCGGGCATGGCCGCGGGGCTGGCAGTGTTGGACGACCAGCCGCTCCACGCCACGGGCCTGCAGCTCCTCGGCCAGCACCTGCAGCTCGTGTTCACCGAGCAACCCCGGGTGCCAGGTCAGGCGCACCTCGTACTGCACGCCTGCCGCCTGGATGCGGTGCAGGCTCTCCCATGCCGGGAAGGCGGACGTTCGCACCCCGGTGATGCGGTCATAGGCGCAGGTGGGCGCCTTGATGTCCAGACCGATCCAATCCAGCCACGGCAGCAGTCGGGAAAGCCGCGCCGGATACATACCGGCGGTGTGTAGGCCGACGCGGTAGCCCATGTCCCTGACCTCCTGCACCGCCTGTAAGAGCCCTTGCTGCAAGGTCGGCTCGCCACCAGAGAAGACCACTGCATCCAGCAACCCCTGCCTGCGACGCAGGAACGCCAGCGTCTCGCGCCAGGCGGCGGGCGCCGGAGGCAGCACCGGCAGGAGGTGGGGATTATGGCAGTACACACAGCGCCAGGGGCAGCCCTGGCAAAATACTACCGCTGCGAGCTGCCCTGGAAAGTCCAGGGTGGTAAAGGGTACGAAACCGCCGATCCGGATCATCGGGGGGACGCGGGCACTGGGGGATGGGATACGGTCAATCCCCACGGATTGATCCATGCGCGCGTAGCCGCCGGTCTTCACCCTCAGCAATGCCGCCCCCCGGCTCTCTGAAAAACCGGCGTTCGGCATATTCGCCTTTCTTGCCGATGTTGAAACTGGCCACCGGGCGGTGGTAGCCCATCACCCGCGTCCAGACCTCGCAGGGCTGGCGCTCTTCGTCCTTCAGTTCGATTTCGGTTTCCATGGCGTTCAGGTCGGTCAGATCGTTCATGGGGGCTCCTTCTAGTGGTTAGGAGTTAGGAGTTAGAGGTCAGAGGTTGGATTTCAGGCTGCCAACCGCCGCCTCTTTTGCGCCAGGATCTCCGCGTCGCACTTGGGGCAGAACTTGTGCTCGCCGGAGAGGTAACCGTGTTTCGGACAGATGGAGAAGGTGGGCGTGACGGTGATGTAGGGCAGGCGGAAGTTCGTCAGGGCCCGTCGTACCAAGGTCTTGCAGGCCTGCGGGCTGGAGATGCGCTCGGCCATGTAGAGGTGCAGCACGGTGCCGCCGGTGTACTTGAGCTGCAGTTCCTCCTGGCGGCTCAATGCCTCGAAGGGGTCGTCGGTGAAGCCCACGGGCAGCTGGGACGAGTTGGTGTAATAGGGCTGCTCGGGGGTGCCCGCCTGGAGGATGTCCGGCCAGCGCTTGCGGTCTTCCTTGGCGAAGCGGTAGGTGGTGCCCTCCGCCGGCGTGGCCTCCAGATTGTAGAGATGGCCCGTCTCCTCCTGGAACTGGACGATGCGCGCCCGGATGTGGTCTAGCAGCCGGCAGGCAAAGGCGTGGCCCCAGTCGGTGGTGATGTCGTGTTCGTCGGCAGTGAAGTTACGGATCATCTCGTTGATGCCGTTCACCCCCAGGGTGGAGAAATGGTTGCGCAGGGTGCCGAGATACCGTTTGGTGTAAGGGAACAGACCCTGATCCATGAGGCCCTGGATCACCTTGCGCTTCACCTCCAGGCTGTTTTTGCCCATTTCCAGGAGTTCATCCAGGCGCTTGAAGAGCCCCGCCTCATCCCCCTTGTAGAGGTAACCCAGGCGGGCGCAGTTGATGGTGACCACCCCCAGGCTGCCCGTTTGCTCGGCGCTGCCGAACAGGCCGTTGCCCCGCTTGAGCAACTCCCGTAAATCCAGCTGCAGGCGGCAACACATGGAGCGGATCATGTGGGGCTTGAGTTCCGAATTCACGAAATTCTGGAAGTAGGGCAGGCCGTACTTGGCAGTCATGGCGAAGAGGCGATCGGCGTTCTCCGACGCCCAGGGGAAGTCCGCCGTGATGTTGTAGGTGGGGATGGGGAAGGTGAACACCCGACCCTTGGCGTCGCCCTCGGTCATGATCTCAATGTAGGCCCGGTTGATCATGTCCATCTCGGCCTGCAGCTCCCCGTAGGTGAAGCGCATCTCCTTCCCGCCGATGACGGGCACCTGTTCGCGCAGATCCTCCGGGCAGGTCCAGTCGAAGGTGAGGTTGGTGAAGGGGGTCTGGGTCCCCCAGCGGGAGGGCACGTTCAGGTTGTAGATGAGCTCCTGGATGGACTGGCGCACTTCGTCGTAGGAAAGGTTGTCCTTGCGGATGAAGGGGGCCATGTAGGTGTCGAAGGAGCTGAAGGCCTGGGCACCGGCCCATTCGTTCTGCAAGGTGCCCAGGAAGTTTACGATCTGGCCCACGGCGCTGGACATGTGCCTGGGCGGGGCGGCCTCCACCTTGCCCGGCACGCCGTTCAGGCCCTCGGTGAGCAGGGTGCGCAACGACCAGCCGGCACAATAGCCCGCCAGCATGTCCAGGTCGTGGATGTGCAGGTCGCCGTTGCGGTGGGCCTCGCCGATCTCCGGCGCATAGACGTGGTTGAGCCAGTAGTTGGCGGTCACCTTGCCGGCCACGTTGAGGATGAGCCCCCCCAGGCTGTAGCCCTGATTGGCGTTGGCGTTCACACGCCAGTCCTGGCGGTTCAGGTATTCGTTGATGGAGGAGGCCACGTCCACCAGTGTCCTGCGGTCCGCCCGCAGCTTGGCGTGCTGCTCGCGGTAGACGATGTAGGCGCGGGCGGTCTTGAGGTGGTTGGCACTAATGAGGGTCTGTTCGACCACGTCCTGGATCTGCTCGATGGCCGGCGCCTGGCCGCGGAAGCGGTGGATGAGCACCTTGGTCACCTGGGCGGTGAGCAGATCCGCCTCGTCAGTATCGAATTCCCCCGTGGCCCGACCTGCCCGGAGGATGGCAGAGCGAATCCTGGCGGCATCGAAGGGCACCCGCCGCCCATCCCGTTTGATCACCTCCCTGGGCAGGCAGAGGATACCCTGCTGTTCGTCCGTCCTTGCCTGTGGAACGGCTGCCGTGTGCATGCGTCCCTCCATACACTAGATATTGGTGTCATAAACCTCTTCATTCATTATATTTAGCGTGTCATCCTTGTCTAGGCGGCTGGGGAGGAGGGATGGGAATCCTTGGGGGTATCCCCAAGGTGGTATCAACCGCTGTTGATCGCTTCATCAGATCACAGGAGAACACCGCGATGCTCCTTGCAGGAAGTGACCTGCGGCACCATCGCTCGTGGGCCTACGGCCCATCCCTCGCTGTGCCATAAGCTTCGTGTCACCCCGCGCCCTGATGGCAAATCTGGGTGGAAGGTGCCACAGGGGAAGGGGCCCCCGGAAAGTTACGCGACACAGCAGCACGCCAGGCGTGGCCGCGCCGGGAGGGGTGGTCTACGGCGTGATGGGGCAGTACGCGGATCCCGCCCTGCCAAGTTGGCGCGGTCCACTGCAACTATGCCCTACCCGGGGCTGACGGTGACGGGAGAAAAAAAAGCGCCCTGACGCCATCCGGGAGCGGAGGCCGCCAGGGCGACGGACCCGTGCAACGGGTCAGATCAGATTGAACAGGAAAAGCATCCCGAAATGGAAGACGAAGAACAACACCACCCCGATGAACACGGCGGTGTTTTCGCTCCGCTCGAAGGTCTTCTGAAAGCTCATGACTCGCCTCCAAAGAAGGGTTGATGACGGGCAAACCCGGTCTTGGCGCCCACTTCCCCAAGGAGTGGCGGTGGGCCTGGGTGGGAAGATAAGACCGCCGCTCACACCGGTCTAGCCCTGCCCTTGATCGGGATCAAGTCAGTGACTCGTTCCCTCCGACAGGGTGGTCTTGTTCCAGACGTTGTACTTCCCAACGGGCCGCTTCATGGGTAGGCGTTTCACCTCCTTGAGGGTGCGGGCATCATAGACGATGAGGGCGCCGTCTTGCTCCCACAGGGACACCAGGGCATAGCGCCCATGGCGGTCGAACTCCACGTGGGTCGCCGTCTTGCCAGGCTCGGGCCGGAGGTTGGCCACCACCTCCAGGGTGCGCTTGTCGATCACGTGCATGAGATCCTTGTGCCGGCCGAAGAAGACGTCCGCCCAGGCGTATGGGGTGTTTTCGTGGCTGCGCAGGAAAAAACCGGGCCCGGCGGTGGGGATCACCTTGATGGTCTTCCAGGTCGTCATATCTAGCACATGGATGTGGCCATTCTTGAGATTGGGGCTGGCCATGACCCGCCGCACCTGCCCTGTTTCATCCTTCCAGTCCCAGCTGATGCCCGAGCCCAGGTGGGGCATGCCGGGGATATCCAGATCGGCGATCTTGCGGCCGGTACCCAGGTGGATGACCTGGCCCTTGGGTACGTCCCGCGAGGCGCCGACGATGAATTGATAGGCCTGGTCGAAAAAGAAGTCGTCCAGCACATGATCCAGTTCGATGCGGCGCACCGGCAGCGGTCCGGGCTCGGGGATGGCCTCCCCGAGGCGATGGTCATGCACCAGGCCCCGATAGACCGGCCGGCCGTCGTAGGGGAGCTCCCATACCTCGGGGATATCCTTCAGGGCGGCGATGAAACTGCCGCGCGGGCGGGCGTCATAGACCGCAGAGACGCGGGAGCTCTTGCCGTTCTTCCCCACCACGGGGATGACCTTGATCAGGGACAGGTCGCGCCCGGACAGCGCCACCAGGGTGTGGGGCAGGTAGTTGGCCACCAGGACGTAGCGCCCATCGGAGGATACGGCCAGATTGCGGGTGTTGATGCCGGCCCGGACCTCGGCCACCACCTTGAGATTCCAAAGGTCATACTTGGTGATCCAGCCATTGCGGCTGGCCCAATAGACGTAGCGCCCGTCCCGGGTGAATTTTGGACCCCCATGCAGGGAGTAGTGGGTGGGGAAGCGGTGGATGGGCTCCATGGCGTCCCCGTCCAGGATGCTGATGTGATGGTCGCCGTGCTCCACCACCAAGGTCAGGTTCATGGGGTCGGCGCGGAATACCGGTTTGGCGGGCAGGTCCAGGTTTTCCCCATGGACGGTGTGGGAAGCCAGGATGTCCTCGGCCTCCCATTTGGGCGGGATACGAGCAGGACTGAAGATCCATTCGCTCAGGACCTGGATTTCCTCGGGGCGGAGCGTCTCTCTGAAGCTCGGCATCTGGGTCGCGGGCAGCCCTTCGGCGATGATCTTGTAGGCATCGGCCTTCTTCAGCCTGGCCAGGGCTTCGGGCAGAAGGGCCGGCCCCATGCCCCCCAGGCGATTGGGGGCGTGGCAGGCGATGCAATGCTCCTCGTAGAGCTTTTCCGGATCCGGGGCGGCTGCGGCGAACTGCATGGCGATGGTAAGTAGCAGGCCGATGATCCATGGCTTGGCGATGGCGCGCATGATCGTCACCTCATAGGGAAGGGCTGTTCGGCGCTGCCACTTCTTCTGTGCTGCATACGCCGATTTCTTCGTCCGTGAGATAGCAACCCGGGTCCTCGGCCCAAAAGTTCCCCGTCGTCTGCCAGGCGCGCACGCGGGTATTGCCGTTGCAGATGCGCAGAAAGCGGCAATGGGCGCAGCGCCCCCTGACCGGGCGGGGATGGCGTTTGAGGCCGGCCATCAGGGGGTCGGAGACGTCGGCCCAGATCTCGCCGAAAGGTCGCGAGCGCACGTTGCCCAGGGGATAGCCCCACCACATGGTGTCCGGGTGCACGTCACCCAGGTTGTCGATGTTGGCCACGTTGACTCCGCTGGCGTTACCGCCCCATTGCACGAGCTTGCCATGGATGTGTTCGTAGCGCTCCGGGAAGCGGGCCGCCACCCAATGCAGCAGATAGACGCCGTCGGCGTCGTTGTTGCCCGTGACGTATTCCATGGGATGGCCGGCGCGCACGTGCTGCCAGCAGCGCTCGAACAGCAGGTCCATCACCGCTCGCGTGGTGCGGAAATGGGCATCGTCCTTGCGGTTTTTGTTGCCTCGTCCGGCATAGTTCAGGTGGGACAGATAGAACTTGCTCACCCCTTCGGCCTCCATCAGGTCCAGCAGGGCCGGAAAATCGTCGGCATTGTCGCGGGTGAGGGTGAAGCGCAACCCCACCTTGACCCCCGCCTCGCGGGCGAGTCGCACACCGGCGAGGGCCGCATCGAAGGCGCCTGCCTTGCGGCGGAAGCGGTCGTGGGTCTCGCGCATCCCATCCAGGCTGATCCCCACGTAATCGAAGCCGGTCTCGGCGATCCTGCGCACGTTGCGCGCGTCGATCAGGGTGCCGTTGCTGGACAGACCCACGTAAAAGCCCATCTCCTTGGCGCGGCGGCCGATGTCGAAAATGTCCGGACGCAGCAGCGGCTCGCCGCCGGAGAGGATGAGCACTGGCACGCGCGCGGCCTTGAGGTCGTCCATGACCCGGAAGACCTCTTGGGTAGTGAGCTCGCCCGGAAAGTCCCGGTCCGCCGAGATGGAATAGCAGTGCCGGCAGGTGAGGTTGCAGCGCCGCACCAGGTTCCAGATCACCACCGGACCGGGGGGGTTGCGGTGGGGCCCCACGGGAGTGGGGTGGAGGATTTCCTGTATGAATTGGGTGAGGCGGAACACAAGCGCGCTCCTCTAGGATTGTGGCGGCAAATAGAGGGGGTACAGTATGGTTTCCTCGGTCTCGATGCGCTTTTTCAGCACGGGTGCAAGTTGCGCCAGATCCCCGGCAAAACGCGACCAGCCGTCCTCATCCCATACTTCCCGTTCCCTATGACGAAGCAAGAAATCGGCGAGCACACGGCCGATCTGCTGCATTTCCTGGCGAAACCCCTGAATCAGCGCGGCATTTTCCGGGTCGCCACCCAAGGTATGCTGTAGATATACGTACAAACGCACGTTCTCGGTCAACAAATGCCCCCGCAAGGCCGTAGTGAATCCGTCCAGGACCTGCTGCAAGTGTGCCGCGTTGCGCTGCTGTGCGGTAGTCACCATGTCCGCAAACAACGATTCGATGTGGCGGTGGTCTTCCAGCAGGCGTTGGATGAGCGCAGGGTCGTAATGGATGCTGGTGCCAGGCGCGGTCGCACCCGAGGGAGGCTGCAAGGGGTCGGTGCCGGTGTGCACGCGCTCCTGCGAGGGTATGTCGGGCGAGCGCGCGGGTTTGTCACGGAACAAATGACGCAGGAACTCGAGCATGGTCGGTCTCCCCTTATGTCATGGTTAGATCGCGCGTTTACGAGTGGTCTGTCGTGGAGGGATGGTCTCGGCACTGCCCACGAGATTCGCTGGTCGCTCGTTCTGGCACATGGTACGCGGGCCAAGTTCCTTGAGTCCGACCGGATTCCACTCTGTCGTCTGCCGTCGCCCGCAGGCGCAAACCGGTCTTCTTCAGGATACGGCTGCTGTACAGGATGTCGTAGCCACGGCAGGCGGCGCCCAGCAGCCGGGCGATGTGGGCCGCCATGGCCTCGGTCTCGCTGCGGTCGCGGCCGTGCACCATGGCGAAGAGGTTATAGGGCCACACGGGCGGGTGGCGGGGGCGGCGGTAGCAGTGGCTGACGAAATCCAATCGGGCGATGCGCTCGCCCAGCGCGTCCACCCGATCCTCCTCCACGTCCCACACGGTCATGCCGTTGGCCCGGTAACCTAGGGCATAGTGGTTGGGCACGGCCCCGATGCGGCGAATCACGCCACGCGCCAGCATGGCCTGGAATCTCTCCATCACCTGCCAGGGCGAGACCCCCAGCGCATCCGCCAGCGCGGCATAGGGTTGGGCAACCAGGGGCAGACCTGCCTGGGTGGCCTGAATCAGGCGCCGGTCCAGCTCGTCCAGGGGTGCGTTCGCCATGCTGCGCTCACACCTCGAAGCGTAAATCCACGCCGTACTCCCGTTCCTTGGGGAGGCGCAGCACGCTCAAGCCAGTGAGGGCCTCGATGCGGGCAAGGGCCGCCTCGGCCCTTGCCGGGTCGTCGGAGGCGGCGACGAACCACATGTTGAGCCGGTGCTCGCGCCGGTAGTTGTGGGCGATCTCCGGCTGGGCGTTGACGATGGCCGCCACCTGCTCGAAGGACTCCTCGGGCACGGCCATGGCGGCCAAGATGTATCCGCCGCCCATACGGTCGGCGTTGTAGAGAGGCCCGAAACGGGTCAGCACGCCGCGCTGCAAGAGGCTTTCGATGCGGGCAAGGAGTTGCGCCTCGTCCATGTCCAGCTCGCGGGCGGCGGCGGCATAAGGGCGGTCACACACGGGAAAGCCCTGCTGCAGGCGATTGAGGATGCGCCGGTCCGCCTCGTCCAGGGCCGTAGCCACGTCTGGGAGCTCTTGCCCGAGGCACGCTAGCATCTCAAGCCGCCTTGGCCAGGTGTGTGTAGCGGGCGCCGCACTGCTTGAAGCGGCGCCGGGAGAACAGGGGCTGGCAACCGACGCGGGGCAGGGCCAGGGACTGGGAGATACAGCCCTGCAGGACTTGGACGTGGTCCAGCACGGCCTGGCGGTCCCGGCCATGCACCATGGTGAACAGGTTGTAGGGCCAGCGGGGTGGGCGGCGGGGCCTGCGGTAGCACAGGGTGACGCCTGCCTGCGCGGCCAGCAGGCGACCGGCCTCTGCCACGCGCTCCTCCGGGATGTCCCACACCACCATGGCATTGGCGGTATAACCCAGCTCCCGATGCCGCACCACCACTCCGAGGCGGCGGATCACCGTAAGACGCAGCAGGCGCTCCAGGCGGGCAAGACAGGTGGACTCGTCCATGCCGCAGCGCGCGGCCAAGATGGCATAGGGGCGGGGATGCAGGCTCAGCCCATCCTCCAGGGCGGCGGCCAGGGCGTGGTCCATGTCGTCGAGGAGCCCCCGCAGCCGTTCGGCATCCGGCGCATCACCGGCCGGATGGCGGTGCGGTCCTGTGCCCGCCAGGCCGTCCGCGCGGTCCAGGCCAAAGCCCAGGTCGATGTGGTAGTCCGCCAGCATGGGCAGGTCCAGCGGCTCCAGGGCCGTGCGCTGGCGGATCTCCTGCAGCACCTCGGCCACCCGCTGGCGGCTGGCGGCGGTGACCACGAACCAGAGGTTGTACTCGTGTTCCCGCTCGTAGTTGTGGTTGACCTCTGGGAAGCCGCTCACGAGCCGTGCCACACCATCCAGACGCTCTGCAGGGCAGGCCAGGGCCGCCAGGGTGCTCCAGCCTAGCACGTGCGGACGGAAGACCGCCCCCACGCGGGAGACGAGCCCTTTTGCCTGAAGGCCCTGCAGGGTGCGAAGCACCTGCTCCTCGTCGGCGTCCAGCCGCTGAGCCATGGCGGCATAAGGGCGGGGCGTCAGGGGCAGGTCGCGCTGCCACTCGTTGAGGAGCCGGAACTCCAATTCCGACAGACTGGTGCCTGGGATCATAGCCCGAACCGATGCGCCCGGTAGGTGAAAAAGATACCGCTGGGGCTGTCGGCGGGGATCTCGGCCAACTGCCTGTAGCTCGCGGTGTCATAGACTTTGATGAGATGGGCATCGCGCACCGAGATCCACACATGCTCGCCGCGGGGCGTGAACTCCATGTGCAGTACGGCCTTGCCCGGCTTCATCTCGTGGACCACCCGCAACGACGGCACGTCGATGACCTGCACCGTGTCGTAGTGGGGGAAGGCGAAGTTGACCCACAGCCGCCTGCCCGTGGGCTCGGCCATGACGAACACCGGCTGCCCGGCCACGGGGATGGTGCCCACCTTCCGCCATGTGGCGGTGTCCACGATCACCACCTCGTGTCGGCCCACCCCGGGGATGAAGGCCAGATTGCCCACCATGGCCCAGGTCTCCAGATGGGGCATCTTGTAGACGGGCAGCTTTTCCTCGCCCCGTCCATACTCCGTCAAAACCCGTCTGACGCCCTGTTCTGGCGCCCAGAGGTCCAGCACTGCCAGGCCGTTTTCCCCGTATAGCCCCGCTACATACCAGCGCCCGTCCGGCGAGACCAGGGCATCATAGGGCTGACGGCCGATCTCCCGATAGCGGGTAATCCTGGGTTGCGCCGGGTTGTCCGACAGATCGGCAAGCCAGATCTCGTCCTTGTCCCACAGGCTGAAGACGAAACGGTTGCCCGGCGCGTCTTCCAGGCCCACCACTTTGGAATCGGTAGGGATGTCCGCCACCAGCTCCAGGGTCTGGCTGTCGAAGACCCGCACACCGCCCGGAACGTAATTGGCCACCGCGATGTAGCGGCCATCCTGGGAGATGGCTCCGCCGATGGCGTTACCCGACTGGACGATGCGTTTGACGATGCGGCCGGTGAGCAGGTCCACCTTGGTCAGTCCCCCGTCGCGCCCGAACACGTAGGCATAACGGGCGTCGCGCGAGAATACCGCCGAGGCGTGGGACAGGTCCCCCAGGCCCTCGATGCGGCCCAGGCTGACGAGCCTGCTGGTGTCCAGCCATTGCAGGCTACCCCGTGCGCGCTCCACCGCCAACCCCAGGTCCCCGCTACCCCGCAGCAGGTCGTGGCCCTCCGGTTGCGCCGCGCCCGCCGGCTCCAGCAGCGCCATCCCCAGGGCCACAGTCAGGGCGGTTTTGCGTAACAGGGCAATCATTCCGGAAAACCCTCCTGTAGCTTCTGGACGATCCACACCGCTTCCTCCTCCGTGAGGAAGGGGGCCCAGCCCGGCATGGCAGTGCCCGGCCTGCCGTACAGGATGGTGGCCACCATGGCCTCGGCGGGGCGCTCCCGCATGGCCTGAGCGGTGAGGGCGGAACCGAGTCCGCCGGTCAACCGCAAACCATGGCAAAAACCGCACTCCTGGCGCACGAAGCGGATGAGCTCGCGTTGGCGTGGCTGGCCCGGGCTGGAATTCCCGCCAGAGGCCGGCGCCGGGGCTGCGGCGACGAGGCCGGCCAGCAGCGCCGCCAGGGTGCGTGGCCTGAGGAAGAAGGGGTGTGCAAGGTCCATGTGCAGCTCTGCCCCCGCCCGGTCCGCGGGCGGGGGCCCGGCATCGATCAATAGATGTCGTTCACCGTGTTATAGACGTTGAACTTGCCCGTCGGGGTGACTAGACGCGGGTCCTTGATCACCGCCTTGAGCTGGCGGGTCTTGTCGTCCATGACCACGATGGCCGATTCGCCGGTCTTCGGCCCCCACACCGAGAACCAGACCTCGTCGCCCGCCTTGTTGTACTCGGGGTGAGTCACCCGGCCCTTGCTGATGCCGGCCAGTTTGGCGATGTTGATCACCTGGGCGGGCTTGTCCGGGTTCTTCAGATCGAACACGGAGACCGATTGCTGGGCCTCCTCATCCGGCGACAAGGCCGCATCCACCCAGAGGTTGCGCGACTTGGGATGGGTCTTGATGAACAGGCTGCCGTTGCCATGGTTCTTGAGGCTGCGCACCACCTTCCAGGCATACTGGGGGTGCTTGTCCGGATCGGTGCCGATCACCGCGATGCTGTCGTCGCCCAGGTGGCCGGTGGCCCACACGGGGCCGTACTTCACGTCCTTCCAGTTGGCGCCGCGGCCCGGATGGGGCTTGACACCCACTTTCACGTTGGCGGCCAGCTTGCCTTCCTTGGTGTCCACCACGGAGATGGTGTTGCGCATGTTGGCGGCCACCAGGAAATAGCGCTTGGAGGCGTCCCAGCCGCCGTCGTGCAGGAAGCGCTCGGCCTCGATCTCGGTGAGCTTCAGGTTCTTCACATCGGAGTAGTCCACCAGCAGGATCTTGCCCGTCTCCTTGACGTTGATCACGAACTGGGGCTTGATGTGGGAACCCACGATGGAGGCTACCCGCGGCTCGGGATGGTACTCCTGCTCGTCATAGGTGTAGCCCCGAGTGGACATGATCTTCAGGGGCTCCAGGGTGAAGCCGTCCATGAGCACGTAGGATGGCGGCCAGTAGGAGCCGGCCACGGCGATCTTGTCAGCGTACTTCTTGAAACGGGCGGTCTCGATGGAACGCGCGTCAGAGCCGATGCGGATGGTGGCCACGGTCTGGGGGGTCTCCATCCAGAGATCGATCAGGTTGATGAGTCCATCCCGCCCGACGGTATAGAGATAGCGTCCCGAGCTGGAAAAACGCGAGATGTGCACCGCGAAACCGGTCTTGAGGATGTTGACGATCTTCTTGGAATCGCCATCGATCAGGGCCACCTCCCCCGAATCGCGAAGGGTCACGGCGAACAGGTTTTCCAGATTGAGGTTGTTCATCTTGCGCTTGGGCCGCTGCTCCGGTGGCACCAGCAGCTTCCAGGAGGCCTTCATCTCCTTCAGGCCCCATTCCGGCGGTGTGGGGGCCGGGTGCTGGATGTAGCGGGCCATGATGTCGATCTCTTTTTCCGTCATCTCGCCCGCTGTGCCGAAGCCCGGCATGCCCCCCGCCGTACCGTAGGTCAGGAAGACCTTCAGGGAATCGGTGCCCAGCTTTTGCATGTCCTTCGGCAGCAGGGGTTTGCCGGTGGCCCCCTTGCGCAACACCCCATGGCAGCCGGCGCAGCGGTCGAAGTAGAGCTGGCGCGCCTGCTCGAACTCGGCCTTGGTCATGGGCGGGGCGTTGGGATCGGTGGACTGGTACATCTCCAGCTGCCCGGCGGCCGTACCCCCGCCTGCGAGATAGGTTTCGCCAGGTCCTGCCTGGTGTCCTTTGGGCTGGGCCCAGGCCAGGGTGACCGCCATGGGCAGGGCCGCCATCATGAACGCCTTTTTCATACCGTGCATTGCACTATCCTCCAGATCAACGGTTGGCAAGAAGGCCCCATGCCGTGGAAGACCACGCACATGTCATGGGTACCATGCGCTAAGGGCCGGGAGCGCGTCATTGACATTGATCAATTCATGACGGCCCGGCTCGGTGGCGGAGGAGGGCGTCCCCCGGGCGGCCGATCATTCGATCTGGTACTGCCGCAGGGCCTCGCCGTTGCGCAGGTAGATGCGGTGTTCGTGCACCTCGATGAGGCCCTGGTCGCTCAGCTTGTGCAACAGCCTGGACAGGGTCTCTGGCTTGATGCCCAGGTGGGAGGCGATGACGTGCTTGGGGGCCTCCAGCTCCACCACCAGCCGCCCGCTCTCGTCCGGGTCCGAGTGGTCCAAGAGATATTGCAACAGGCGATCCGAGCCTTTCATCAGGGTCAACCGGTCGATGTCATTGACCAGCCGGTGCATGCGGGCACTCAGGGCGGCGAGCAGCCGGAAGCAACGTTTGCTGTCCTGCGCCAGCCACGTCTTCAGGTGCAACCCATCGATGGCGATGAGCCGGGTGGCGGTCAGGGCGGCGGCGCAGACCGGATAGACCCCGCCCATGAATAGGGCCGCCTCGGCGAAGCTGCGGCCGGGGGCCACCAGATCGATCACCTTTTCCTCACCCTGGGGCGAGATCCGATATAGGCGCATCAGCCCCTCCAGAACGTAATAGATGCAGGTGGCGGCATCCCCCTGCCGGAAGAGCCCCTCGCCGGCCGACAGGTGCAGGGGCGTGGCATGGGCCACCACTTCCTGGTAGTCCTCGCCATCCATGCCCGAGAACAGATAGCAGCGCCTGAGCAATTGCACGTCTGCAGGGTTGAGGACCGGCTGGGCGCGGGCATCGCTCCTGGGCGGACGCATGGCGGGGTTCATGGATGGGAGGACTTGACGACAAGTATATAACCCACAAGCGTCTCGCCCAAGGCGGGGCGCTGCCCTACTGACCGTGTGCACCGGACGGGCAGCCCCCTGGGCGTTCGCTGCCGGGCAGGGAGGCGTCGGTCTGGATTGATTTTGATCAATTCCCTATCCTCGCCCCGTGTCTATGATGCGCTACGTCAGTATGGAGGAGCCCGTCATGATCCAACCCGTGGAATTGGCCAACTTCTTTACCGTGTTCTTCAGCGCCGCCTCGGTCATCCTGTTCGGCGCCGTGTACGCCTTGCTCTTCGCCTGGTCGCGGGTGAGCCGGCGCCCCCGCCTCATGCCCTTGGCCTATGCCGCCTATGGCGCCCTAGCGATCTCCGTATACACCCTGGGACAGGCGGCCAACCTGTTCACCACCCCGTTCTGGACCTTCATCGTCTGGCTCATGCTCGTGGGCTATCTCGTCGCGCCCCATGCCGTGTGGCACCTGTGCGTGGCCACCCATGCCGAGGGCGAGGCGGTCCCTGAGGTTTCTCAACAGCGCTAAGGAGGCAAGACCATGGCACAGACCTATTGGTGGTCATCGGAATCCTTCTGGAAGAAGATGGCCGTGTGGATCACCGCCGGCGCGGCAGTGGCCTTGATCTTTCTCACCTTCGACACGGTGGCCACCATCACTGCCGGCAGCAAACGGGTGCCCCCCTATTCGGTGATCAACCACCGCATCGACTACGTGTTCGATGAAAAACGCAATCACCAGGTGCCGGTCATCGGGCCGGAGGAGCCCCTGTTCGGTAAGGTCCTGAGCGAGGAGGAGGCCAAGGACCTGGTCACCAAGGGCAAGCTCAACGTGCAGGCCAAGAACTGCATGAACTGCCACACCCTGCTGGGCAACGGCGCCTACTACGCCCCCGACCTCACCAAGTCCTGGCTGGATCCCGCCTGGGGCTCGAAGGAGGTGCGGGAGCAGTCCATGGTGGAATTCCTCATGGACCCCAGCGATAAGCTGCACAACGCCGTGGGCCGGCGCATGCCCAGGCTGGGCATCACGGAGGAAGAGGCCAAGGCCACGGTGGCCTTCCTGAAGTGGATGAGCGCCATCGACACCAACGGTTTCCCCGCCAATTTCACCACCATCGATCAGTCCGACGCGCCCGCGGCGGCTGAACCTCAAGCGGCTCAGTGACAAAGGAGAAAATCATGGCAGCGCTAGGCGTTCTCGACAGCGCCAACCTCAATGGCGGCCAGAGGTTGGCGGTCAAATTCTTCACCGTCGCCATCATCCTGTTCGGCGCCCAGGTACTGTTCGGCCTGCTGGCTGGCATCCAGTACCTCAACCCGGATTTCCTCTATGAGGTGATGGATTTCTCCGTCAACCGCATGCTGCACATCAACGCCATGGTGGTGTGGCTGCTGTACGGCTTCATCGGCGCCACCTACTGGCTACTGGAGGACGAATCGGGCGTACCGGTGGTGGGGCTCGCCCTGGGCAACCTCATGTTCTGGGTGCTCACCCTGGCAGTGGCGGTGGTGGTGCTGGTCTATCTGCTGGTCCAGGTGGGCCCGGCGGAGCTGAACTCCATCTGGCTCATCAACGAGGGCCGGGAATACATCGAGGCACCCCGCTGGGCCGACATCGGCATCGTGGTGTGCGTGCTCATCTTCTTCTACAACGTGGCCGCCACCTTCATGAAAGGGCGCTTCACCGGCATCGGCGGCGTGCTGGTTCTTGACCTGGTGGCCCTGGCCGGCCTGTACACGGCGGGCATGTGGTACACCCCTAACATCTCCATGGACCAGTTCTGGTGGTGGTGGGTGATCCACCTGTGGGTGGAGGCCACCTGGGAGGTGTTGGTGGGCTGCCTGCTGGCCTATGGTCTGATGAAGACCCTCGGGGTGCGCCGCAAGATCGTGGAGACCTGGCTCTACATCGAGGTGGCCTTACTCTTCGGCTCCGGCATCCTGGGTCTGGGGCATCATTACTTCTGGATCGGCACCCCCGAATACTGGCTGTCCATCGGCGGCTTCTTCTCCGCCCTGGAGCCTATCCCCCTCGTGGCCATGGTGGTGCATGCCGTGTTCGACGCTGGCCAGCACAAGCTGAAGAGCAACAACCATCCGGCCCTCGCCTGGATGATCGCCCAGGCCTTCGGCAACTTCTTCGGCGCCGGCGTGTGGGGCTTCATGCACACCCTGCCCCAGATCAATCTCTACACCCACGGCACCCAGTGGACCCCGTCCCACGGGCACCTGGCCTTCTTCGGCGCCTATGCCACCATCGTCATCGCCTTCGTCTACCTGGCCATCCAGAAGTGGCGCGGCAATGTGTGGATGAGCGGCGAGATGGCCGGCAGCTGGAGGTGGAAAGGGGCGCTCTTCCTGTTGCATGTGGGCATCCTGGGCATGACGGTGGCCCTGCTCATCGCCGGATACGAACAATCCCACATCGAACGGGCCATCGAGGGTTCCACATGGCTGGGATACTTTGCTGCCCAGGCCCACCCGTGGTTCCAACAGGCCATGACCTGGCGCATGATCTCCGGATGGATCTTTGCCGCCGGCTTCGCCCTGCTGGCCTGGGATCTGGTCACCATCGGCAAGCGGGAGACCCGGCCCGCCCGTAGCTTGGAGATGCAAGAGGCCTCCGCCACGGCCTGACACCCTCCTCTCCTCCACCATCTTCGGGTGGTGCATGCCCGCCGGGCAACAGGCGGGCTTTTTTATGGCGCACCCTCCTGACGGGGGCTGCCTGGCCGTGTCGCGCTGGCAGCCGTCCGACATCCATCAGCCAAGGCTATCTCGTGGGGGTGTAGGTCGGGAAGGGTGTGGCTGCCGGGGACATCACCACGGTAGTTCCTGCCCGTCGTAGCGGTAGAAACGACCGCTCATCTCCGGCCGATAGCCCTCCACCAAGCGACGCATACCGGCCACGCTCTGCTCCGGGGTGAGCGGTGCCTCGTCCCAACCGCCCATGCGGGTCTTGACCCAACCCGGGTGCAGGATCAGCACACCGATGCCCAGCGGGCGGTAGGCCAAGGCGAGCCCGCGCATGGCCGCGTTGAGGGCCGCTTTGCTGGAACGGTAGCAGTAGCTGCCGGGCGAGGAGATGTCGGCGATGGAGCCCATGTGGCTGCTCACGGCCACGATCAATCGGCGCTGGCTGCGGGCGACGTTGTGGGCGAAGGACTCGCTCACCCGCACCGCCCCCAGGGTGTTCACCGCCAGGGTGTAGAGCCATTCATCGTAACGGATGGCGGCATCGGGGGCGTATTTTTCCAGATAGACACCGGCGTTGTTGACCAGGACGTCCAAGGGGGCCTCGGCCAGTTCGGCGCGCAAGGCGCCCAGGTCCTGCGGCTGGGTCACGTCCAGCCGGTGCAGGCTGAGGCCGGCATGACCGCCGGCGAGCTCCTGGAGTTCGCGGGCGAGCTCGGGATGACGGCAGGTGGCATAGACCCGCCAGCCCGCCGCCAGGCACTGACGGCACCATTCTAGGCCGAGACCGCGGTTGGCGCCGGTGACGAGGATGCTGGGCATGTGGAGGTCGCGCGGTGACGAAACTATGTTTATATATCACTTGTGGCTGCCCCATGTGTATCCATATCGGCACCTCCGGCTGGGTCTACCCCCCTGGCGCGGCGTGTGCTACCCTGCATCCGTGTCGGAGGAGGACCGGCTCAGCCATCACACCCGCCATCTGGCGAGTGTGAAGATCAACCGCAGCTTCTATCGGCTCACCACCAGGGGGCCATTCGCCGGATGGCGGCAGGCCACCCCGGAGCGCCTCGTCTTCGCAGTCAAGGCAAGCCGGTTCATCACCCCCATGAAAAGGCTCCGGCAGACCACCCTCCCCCCTCTGCTCGATCAACAACGCTGAAGCTGGCTAGGCGGTGCAGGATGCCCTGGAACTGAGAGGCCCGCTGGCATGAAGCTGCTGGAGATCGACGGCGCCCATGGCGAGGGCGGCGGGCAGCTCGCCCGCCTGGCTGTGGCCCTGGCCGCCATCACCGGCCGCAGCTTGCGTCTGTACAACATCCGCGCGGGCCGGGCGAGACCCGGACTGGGCGCCCAGCATCTGACCGCCCTCAGGGCGGTGGCCGAGCTTTGTCAGGGGCGTCTGGAAGGGGCGGCCCTGGGGGCGGGAGAGGTTATCCTGCGCCCCGGCGGGCTGCAGGGCGGAGGCTACCGCTTCGAGGTGGGCACGGCCGGCAGTGTGGCCCTGGTGCTGCAGGCCGTGCTGCCCGTGGCCCTGCACGCCGACGGCCCCTGCCGTTTGCGCATCCGTGGCGGCACCGACGTGAAGCTCGCCCCCACCCTGGATTACCTGCGTCTGGTGTTCCTGCCCTGGCTTGCGCACATGGGGGCGCAGGTGAGGCTGCTGGGCTGGCACCGCGGCTACTACCCGCGAGGGGGCGGCGAGATCGAGCTGGAGGTATCGCCCGGACGGAACCTTCGCCCCCTGGTGGCGGAGGAGCGGGGTGCGATCGAGACCATCGTCATCCATGCCCACGTGGCCCATCTGCCCATGTACATCGCCGAGCGCATGGCCCGTGCGGCGCAGGAGCGGCTGGGTGGTACCACCCCCCTGCAGGTGACGGCCCAGGTCCTGGGCGATGCCGAGGCCACCGGCATGGGCGGCGCTCTCACCCTGGTGGCCCGGACCGAGCACGGCAGGCTGGGGGTTAGCGTGGTGGCCGAACGGGGGGTGAGCGCGGAGCGTCTGGGGGAGGAGGCAGGGCAGGCCCTGCGCCTGGATCTGGACAGCGGCGCCGCGCTGGACGTCCATGCTGGCGACCAGCTCCTGGTCTATGCCGCCCTGGCGGCGGGGGAGAGCCGCTTCACGGTGCGCAGGCTGAGCCTACATGCCCGTACCGCCATGTGGCTCATCGAGCGCTTTCTGCCGGTGCGCTTCCTGGTGACGGAAGAGTCGGGCCGCACGCTGATCCGCCTGGTGCGCACATGAGAGGCTCTCTTCCTGGCCTTATTGATCCGAAACGAAGCATCTTGACCTTGCCTGTTCCTTGCCCATTCCCTCCCCCTCGAGGGGGGAGGGCCAGGGTAGGGGTGATGTTCAACATCATTTGTTTCGGATCAATAGCTTACGCTCTCTGCCGGGTGCGAATACCGGATAGCCCGCCGGCGATGAGATGAGCGGTGCGTAGGGGTTCCGGAAGCTTGCCATGAAGCTGCCATGCGGCCACCGTGGTGGCGGCCTGCGCCGCATCGAGACCTGCACGCTGGATCCAGATGCCGGAGGCTGGCTCCATGGGCCCGGCTGCCTCGATGAGCCGCCACTTGCGCGTCCCACCCGGCACCTTGTGCAGCAGCGCCTCGCGGATGGCCTCCAGGTCCGGGGGGTGCCGTGCGGCCACCAGCACGGGCAACCCCGTGGCCTGGTGTAGCCGGTGGATGTCCACCACATTGAAGCCGGCCAAGGCGATGCCCTGCAGCCAGATGAGCTGCAATTGGGGAAAGAAACGGGAGCCTGCCAGGGTCTCGATGAGGCGGTCGGTGGCATTGGCCCCGTCGCGCCGCACGTGGGTGGAGAGGACTCCATCCAAGCGTGCCGCGGCGTATACTGCCCCCACCACCAGCACCTCGCCCCGATGGCCGCGGGGGAAGGGGGCGTCGTCGAAACCCACGGCGTGGGAGCAGGCAAGCTTCACGGCATCGGGCCCCAGTGCTCCAAGGTCAGCTGCTCGGTGAGCCTGCCGTTCCACTCGTTCGCCTCCAGGCGGTAGCAGGCCTGGATCCGCTCCGGCAGGGGGTCGGTGCGGTTGAACAATATGGCTTCGACGCTCAAGCCCCCGCCCGAGAGTTTGAGCTTCAGGTGTCGGTCACCCACCAGGCGTTGGCTGTCCACCAGAAACTCGCCGTGGAAGAGGGGGGGTGGAAAACCCTGACCCCAGACCGTATCGCGCAGTAGCAGGGCGTTGTCCAGGCGGCATTCCTGGGGGCTCAGGGGGCCGTCGGTCTCGATCACCCGGGTGAGGTCCGCCGGCGAGAGCAGCTCCCGTGCCACCGCCTCGAAGGCCTGGGCGAACAGGGGCAGGTCGTCCCGGCGCAGGGTGAGCCCCGCTGCCGCCGCATGGCCGCCGAACTTAAGCAGCAGCCCAGGGTAACGCTTGTCCACCAGGTCCAGGGCATCGCGCAGGTGTAGTCCGGCAATGGAGCGCCCGGAGCCTTTCACCAGCCCATCGCCGCCGTCGGCGAAGACGATGGTGGGGCGGTGGTGGCGGTCCTTGAGCCGGGAGGCCAGCAGTCCCACCACCCCCTGATGCCAGCCGGGGTCGTAGAGCACCAGGCTGTAGCCGTCCTCGATGGGGATCTCCTCCAGCAGGGTGAAGGCCGTCTCCTGCATGTCGGCCTCGATCTCTCGGCGCTCGCGGTTCAAGCGATCCAGCTCCCGCGCTAGGGGGAGCGCCTGGTTCAGGTCGCGGGCGAGCAGGCAGGCGATACCCAGGCTCATGTCGGCCAGCCGCCCGGCGGCGTTGAGACGGGGTCCCAGCACGAAGCCCAGGTCATAGACGCTGGCGCGGGTCGGGTCCCGCCCGACGGCCCGGAACAAGGCCAGGATGCCCGCCCTGGCCTGACCTGCGCGCACGCGCTTCAAGCCCTGCTCCACCAGGAGACGGTTGTTGGCGTCCAGCCGTACCACGTCCGCCACCGTGCCCAGGGCCACCAGGTCCAGCAGCTCGGCCAGATTGGGCTCCGGACCGTGCCGGGCGAACCAACCCCGGCGCCGCAGCTCCGCCCGCAGGGCCACCAGCACGTAGAACATCACCCCCACCCCGGCCAGGTTCTTGCTGGGGAAGGGGCAGCCGGGCTGGTTGGGGTTGACGATGAGCCCTTCCGGCAGCTCCCCGGTCTGGGCCGGCAGGTGATGGTCGGTGATGAGCACCTCCATGCCCAGACTGCGGGCCGTCGCCACACCGGCGTGGGCGGCGATGCCGTTGTCCACGGTGATGAGCAGATGGGGCCTGCGCTCGGCCGCAAGCCTGACGATCTCCGGGGTGAGGCCGTAGCCGTACTCGAAGCGGTTGGGCACCAGATACTCGACCTGACCGCCCATGGCGGTGAGCCCCGTCACCGCCACGGCGCAGGCGGTGGCCCCGTCGGCGTCATAGTCGGCCACCACCAGCATGCGCTCGCCCCGCTGGATGGCATCGGCCAGCCGCGCGCCGGCGGCCTCGCAATGGAGCAAGCTGGTGTAGGGCAGCATCTCGGCGAGCCGTGTCTTGAGTTCCTCTTGCCGCTGCACCCCACGGCTGGCATAGAGCCGGGCCAGCAGCGGCGGCAGGCCCGCCCGCAGCAGCGACTCGAGGGCAGGGCGGGGGCAGGGGCGGATGACCAGGTTGAGCATGGGGTGTAGGGAGTGGGGGGAGGGCGTAGGGGAGGGTAGTTTACTTTACCCCTTGCGCCCTAACCCTTTCCCCTCATTACGCTATCATGCACCCATGAGCCATACCTTCTCCCTTTCCCGGGTCGCCCGCCTGGTGGGCAAGCCCCGCAGCGCCCTGCAGCGCATGGTCAAGACCGGCGAGCTGCTGGCCAACGACGGCAAAGTGGAGCTGCAGGAGCTCCTGCGGGTGTTCCCGGACGTGAAATGGGAGGAGGACGGGGAATACCAGCGGGTCGAGGAGATCAAGCGCAAGGCCTTCGCCAAGCGGATCTTCGAGCGGGCGCTGCCCGACCGGGAGGTGCTGGCGGACCGGCTGTTCGATCTATCCAGCGAATACGCTGCCGCCAAGAGCCTGCTCGCCCACTACGAGCAAATCATCGACCGGACCCTGCAGAGGCTGGACGAGATCCTGGAGACCGGAGGCCCGGCCATGGCCCAGTCGGTGGCGCCGCTGCGGCAGTGGCTGCAGGATCGTCTCGCGGCCGCAGCCAAAGAGGCCCAGCAGGGTCTGGCCCTGCTGGCGGAGGAGAGGGCAATGCGCATCGTCTCGGTACAAGTGAAGGTCCTGCCCTCCGGGCACGAGTTCTTCGTAGAGGGCACGGACACCATCCTGGAGGCGGCCCTGCGAGCCGGCATACCGCTCAACTACGGCTGCAGCAATGGCAACTGCGGCGAGTGCCGGGCGCGCCTCGTGTCGGGCGAGATCAAACGCGTGCATCCCCATGATTACGTCCTGAAGGAGTCGGAGAAGGCCAGCGGCTACTTCCTCATGTGCTCCAACACGGCGGTGACCGACCTGGTGATCGAGGCCAGTGTGGCCGGCGCCACAGACATCCAACCTCAGACCATCCCCACCAGGGTCAAGGCGGTGGAGCTGCTCAACGAAGGTATCGCCGCCTTGCACCTGACCACCCCCCGCAGCCAGCGGCTGCGCTTCCTGGCCGGACAATGGGTCAGCCTGGAGGCCGACGGCGTGCATGGTGACTATTACATCGCCAGCTGCCCCTGCGAAGACCGCCACATCGAGCTGCACGTCCGCCGGGACAACCGCCCCTTCGCGCGCAAGGTGTTCGAAGACCTGCGCAAGGAGGACCCGGTCACGCTACGGGGACCACAGGGGACCTTCGTCATCAACATGGAATCGCGCCGGCCGGTGATCTTCGTGGCCTGGGAGGACGGTTTTGCCCCCATCAAGAGCCTGGTGCAGCATGCCATGTCCCTGGAGATGGCCGAAAGCATGCACCTGTACTGGATCGCAGCAAGCCTGGGCCACTACCAGGACAACCTGTGCCGTTCCTGGGCCGACGCCCTGGACAACTTCACCTACGTGCCCATTGAGGTGGACGGAGGCGCGCTCTATGCGGCCGAACATCTCCTGTCCCGACATCCAGACCTCAGCCGCACGGACATCTATGCCGCCGGCCCGGCGGACTTCCTGCAGGCCTTGCGGGACGGGGCCATCGCCCGCGGGCTCTCACCTCTGGGCTGGCATGGCGAAGTGATGCCATGACCGCCAGGGTGCTCGCCGTGGTCAACCAAAAGGGCGGGGCGGGCAAATCCACCCTGGCCATGCTGCTGGCCGGAGCCTTCGCCGAGCGGGGGGCGCGAGTGCTGGTGGCGGACACCGATCCCCAGAACACGGCCCTGCACTGGGCCCGCGCGGGTCGTGGCTTCCCGGCCGAGGTCGCGGACTACTCTGGGGAGGAGGGCAAGCTGCACAAACGCCTGCGCAAACGCCTGGTAGAGTACGATTACATCGTCATCGACAGCCCGCCCCATGCCAGCGCGCCTGTCACGCAGAGCGCCCTGCGCCTGGCGCATCTGGCCCTGGTTCCCGTCATTCCCTCCCCGCCGGATCTGTGGGCAAGCCTGCGCATCCGGGAGGCCATCGTGCAGGCGCGGGAGAACAACCATGGGCTCAAGGCGCGCATCGTCGTCAACCAGGCCCAGCCCAACACCGTGCTGGCCCAGGAAGTGCTCGCCCTGCTCCCCCAATTCGGCATTCCGCTGGCTGCCGTCCAGCTCAAAAGCCGCACCGCCTACCGCCAGGCTGCCGCCCTGGGCACTACCGTACGTGCCCTCGGCCGCCGGGCCGCCCTGGCCAGCTTGGAGGTGGATGCCCTGCGGCGGGAGATCGAGGAGACCCTGCCATGACCCTGAGCCGTACCACCCTGCTGGACTTCCTGCGCCATGGCGAGCCCGTGGGCGGCCGTAAATACCGCGGCCATCTCGACGATCCTTTAAGCGACAAGGGCTGGGCCGAGATGCACGCCGCCGTGGGCCAGGATGTCAACTGGACCGCCATCGTCTCCTCCCCCCTGTCCCGCTGCCGGGCCTACGCGGAGTATCTGGCCAACGAATACGACCTGGAGCTCACGGTGGACGAGCGCCTCAAGGAGGTGGGCTTCGGGGCCTGGGAGGGACGCACTCCGGCCGAGCTGAGGCGCGACGATCCGCATGCATTGTTCGAGTTCCGCACCGATCCCATCGGGCGTCGCCCGAGCGGGGCGGAGGATCTGCAGGCCTTCTACGACCGGGTGTCCGCCGCCTTCGACGATCTGGTGGCCGACTATGCCGGCGGCCACGTGCTGGTGGTGGCCCATGCCGGCGTGATCCGCATGGCGGTGTGCCGGGTGCTGCACGTGCCGCTCAAGAATGCCTACCGGCTGCAGGTGGGCTCGGCCGCCATGGCCCGCTTCCGGGTGGAGGAACATCACGGCAGGCGCCTGGAGCAGCTGCTCTACCTCACCCCAGGACATGGCGGCGATTGAGCTCCCCCATGGGCGCACGCGCGCCCCGGGCGGACTTGGGTTTGGGTCTTTCGTACCAGGGGTGCGTCCTTGACCTGAAGACGGCCCCATCCTAAAAATGGTGTGTCGGTCGCGCGGCGCATGGATCCGGTGATTCCGTCAGTAATCCCGCGAGGGCACCCGCGGCCGTCCTGTTCAACCCAATCGATGGAGGAGAGAGAATGCAGCGTGCAGGAGATATCGACCGCCCGGACCATGAGCTGGAGATGATGGAGCGCCGGCGCTTTCTGGAACGCATGGGCAAGGCCGGCCTGCTGGCAGCGGTGGGCAGCCCCCTGTGGGTCCCCCACGCCTATGCCCAGACCCCGGCGCCCGCCGCAGAGGCCCCCAAGCCGGATCGCCCCACCGTCCCCAACGAGGTGGTCATGGCGGAGAAGGACCCGGTGGTGAAGGTGCTCACCGAACGCCCCCTCACCGCCAGTGCCGTGGCCGAGCACATGGACGATGCGGTCACCCCGGCCTCGCGTCTATTCATCCGCAACAACCTCCTCACCCCGGACCTGGACGCCTCGGTGCACCGGCTGCGTATCACCGGTCTGGTGGACAAGCCGCTGGATCTGAGCCTGGACGAGCTCAAGCAACGCTTCCCCCAGGTCAGCGTGCAGGGCATGCTGGAGTGTGCAGGTTCCGGGCGCACCGCCTTCCAGCCCCTCCCCCGCGGCACCCCCTGGCCCGCCACCGGCGGCATGGGCTGCCCCGTCTGGAACGGTGTACGCCTGCGTGACCTGCTGGCGGCGGCCGGGGTCAAGAGCAATGCCGTACATGTGGCCTTCTTCGGCGCCGATTTCGGTGCCGTGGCCACCGCCCCGCCCGTGGTGCGCTCCATCCCCCTATCCAAGGCCACGGAGCCCCATACCCTGGTGGCCTGGGGCATGAATGGCGCCCCCCTGCCCAAGGTACACGGCTATCCCCTCCGGGCCATGGTGCCCGGCTGGGTGGGCTCCGCCTCCATCAAGTGGCTGGTGGGCATCGAGGTGCTCGACGCACCCTTCAAGGGCACCTACATGGACGACAGCTACCGTATGCCGGCCGTGCCGGTGGCCCCGGGTACGCGCATGCCCAAGGAGACGGTCTATACCGAGGCCTGGCCGGTCAAGTCCATCATCACCTCTCCTGCCACAGGGGCCGGGTTCAACGTGGGGCAGCCGGTCGTGGTGGCGGGCCACGCCTGGGCGGGTGACAACGACATCGACCGGGTGGAGATCTCCCTGGACGAGGGTGTCACCTGGCAGCGGGCCAAGCTGATCCGGCCCAAGGAAAAATACGCCTGGCGCCGTTTCACCTTCGAATTCCGGCCGCGCAAGCCGGGGTACATGACCGTTCTGGCGCGGGCCACAGACTCCAAGGGCAACACACAGCCCTTCCTGCCCGCTTGGAACCCGCTGGGCTACTTCTGGAACGGCGTGCACCGCATCGGCATCAACGTGGCTTGAATCGATGCGCGACCAACTCTTGCTCATGACGGCCCTGTCGCTGCCCTTGGCGACACCGGCGGCCGAGCTCAAGATGGGGGTGCCCGGCGCCGAACTCACCAAAGAGAAATGCGTGCTCTGTCACGATGCGGACAACATCGTACGCGTGCGCCAGAGCCGGGGCGGCTGGGAAGACACGGTGGACCTCATGATCCGGCGTGGTGCCCCCATCAACGAGAAGGAGCGCGCCATCATCGTGGACTACCTAACAACGCACTACGGTCCCAAGTAGGGCACGATCCCTCTGCAGCCACCGGTGAGCCGTCCGGCCACCGGTGGTTTTCGTTTGCGCATCGCCCAGGCAATCAGACTCAGCCCGTCAGGCCATGCGGGGGGACAGACGCGTCCCCTGGAACTTCGGTAGGCCTGTCGGAACGTCATCGCATCTCCCGGGGCAGCCGCCAGGCCGGGCAGGGTTTGGTGGTGCACTGGGCACCCTCTACAATGAGTGTGGACGATGGGCCGTGACTTGGACGGAGGGGTGCATGAAGGCATTGATCATCACTGCCGAGCAGTTCGAGGACAGCGAGCTCCTGGTGCCGAAGGAGGCCCTTGAGAAGGTCGGTGTCCGAGTGCCTGTGGCCGTTCCGGAAAAGGGGCACCAGGTCCATGGCAAGCACGGGGCCGCCCTCATCGCTGACCTGACCCTGCGCGAGGCGGACCCCCAGGACTACGACCTGCTGCTCATCCCCGGCGGGAAGGCGCCCATGGCCCTGCGCCGCGATGAGCATGCCCTGGGGATCGTGCGTCGCTTCTTCAAGGCTGACAAACCGGTGGGGGCCATCTGCCATGGCCCCTTGGTGCTGGTGGGCGCCCGGGTGGTGGAGGGGCGCCGCATGACCGGGCACCCGTCGGTGGCCAGGGAATTGCGTGACAACGGCGCCCGATATGAGGATGCCGAGGTGGTGGTGGATGGCCGCCTGGTCACCTCCCGGGCCCCCGGTGATCTGCCAGCCTTCGTGCGGGAGCTCCTGCGTCAATTGGGCAAAGCCCCTGTGTGATCCGCGCTGGCTTACATCTCCAGATGGGCCGGCCGGTCCAGGGGGGTGTGCCAGTGGTCGTCCTGGGACGGTTCCGGATGGAACCAGTCCAGTTTGTCGTGCAGCTTCACCACATCGCCCACGATGATGAGGGTGGGGGGTTTGAGCTGGGCCTGGGCGGCCAGGGAGGGGAGGGTTTCCAGGGTGCCGGTGATCACTTTTTGGTTCAGCGTGGTGCCCTGCTGCACGACGGCGGCGGGGGTGTGGGCCGGCAGGCCGTGGGCGATCATCTCCCGGCATAGGGTCGGCAGGCCCTTCAGTCCCATGTAGATGACGATGGTCTGGCGGGGACGGCAGAGCATGTCCCAATCCAGATCCATAGTGTTGTCCTTCAGGTGGCCGGTGACGAAGATGAGCGCCTGGGCGTGGTCCCGGTGGGTCAGGGGGATGCCGGCGTAGGAGGCCACACCGGCCGCGGCGGTGACGGCCGGTACCACCTGGAAAGGGATGCCGTTTTCCCGCAGGGTCTCGATCTCCTCCCCCCCACGACCGAAGATGAAGGGGTCGCCTCCCTTCAGACGCAGCACCCGCTTTCCTTCCTTGGCCAGGCGCACCAGCAGCTGGTTGATGTCCTCCTGGGGCAGGGCGTGATTGTCCCGTTCCTTGCCCACGTAGATGCGGTCGGCATCGCGCCGGCACATGTCCAGGATCTGTGGGGAAACCAGACGGTCATAGACCACCACGTCGGCCTGCTGCATAAGCCTCAGGGCCCGGAAGGTGAGCAGGTCAGGGTTACCCGGCCCGGCACCCACCAGATAGACCTCCCCCCGATCTGGGGCTGCAGCCGCCTCCTCCAGCATCCGGTTCAAGGCCGCCTCGGCCTCCCGCTCCCGCCCCGAGAACACCATCTCGGCGATGGGCGACAGAAGCGCGTCTTCCCAGAACTTACGCCTTCCCTCGGTGGTTGGGAAGCGCTGGCGCACCCGGTCCTTGAAGCGGCCCGCCAAGCTGGCCAGCCGCCCATAGGCAGCCGGAATCAGGGCCTCCAGACGCGCCCGCAGCAGACGGGAGAGCACTGGCGCCTCGCCGCCGCTGGACACGGCCACCATCACGGGGGAGCGGTCGATGATGGCGGGCATGATGAAGCTGCAAAGCTGTGGCCGATCCACCACATTGACGGGCAGGTGACGGGCCCGTGCCGCCTGGCTTACCTGGCGATCGAGGGTGTGGTCACCGCTGGCGGCAAAGACCAGCTCCATACCGTCGAGATGGGACTCGCGGAATGTCTCCTGCCGGTGGATGACCCGGTCGGTGCCCATGAGCGCGTTGAAGGCGGCCGCCAAGGGTTGCGGGTTCACCACGGTGACCCACGCCCCCGCGGCGATCAGCAAGGAGGTCTTGCGGGCGGCGGCCTCGTTACCGCCCACCACCAGGGCGTTCTTGCCGCGCAAGTCCAGGAAGATGGGTAGGTAGTCCATCAGGGTACAGGCGACAGCTTATAGGGTTCAGACATGGGGCAGGGTAGGTGGCGGCAGGTTCAACGACCTTTAGCCGGGCCGCTGGGTCCTGTCACCTGAAAACTGGATCCTGGTCAGCTGCAGCCGCTGCTGCCGCAGCCATTGCCTGCCGAGCCGCAGCCGCCGCTGCCGCAGCCGCCACCGCTGGGGGCCTCCGCACCTGGTTTCAGGAAGACGAAGCTCATCTGGCCGGGTGCGATCTCGGTGAAGTCCAGGGTCACGTCCTCCAGATAAGGGGCGCTGTGCTTGGAGATGAGCAGGGTGATTCCCCAGGATTCCTGCACGGAGTCGTTCTCCCGTTCGTGGTCGAACCCCATACCGAACTCCAGCATACCGGCCTCGTTCACCTTGGCGGCCAGCCGCAGGCCCATGTCCTGGGCGTCGCTCAGTTCGGCGGCGCGACGGATCTGCTCGGCGGCTTCTTTGGTCAGGCTGATCATGGCTTCCTTCCTCATGGTCATGCGACCCGCAGGGTCGAGTGGATGTGACAGTCCTGCACCTTGCGTAGGAAAGGTGCGATCCAGCCCAGCTCGCCCGTACCACGTCGGTGACAGTAGGAGGCGAGCAGGTTTTTGTACACATAGCCATCATGGCGGCCGTCCAAGCCATGCCCTCGCGTGACGCGATAGGCATAGGCCGGCGCTGACGGGGCCAATGGGGTGAGGCTGGAGTGGTGGAACTCGTGCGCCGGGATGGGGCCCGCCCCCTCCGGCGCCAGATCGCATTGCCCGGTGGGGGCGAGCAGGGCATAGCCGCGCCCGACGGGGCGCGCATGCATGATGCAATCGCCGGGCACGATGCCCACCATCTCGCCCTTACGCATCTGCCAGGAGATGGAGCGGGACAGGTACATCAGGCCGCCGCATTCGGCATAGACGGGCAGGCCTGCCTCCACGGCCCGGCGGATGTCGGCCCGCAGGGAGCGGTTCGCGGCCAAATCCTCAATGAAGACCTCCGGAAAACCGCCGCCCAATATGAGTCCGTCCACCTGTGGCAGGCGCTCATCCCGCAGGGTATCCAGAGGCACGAGCTCGACGCCCGCTGCGCGCAGGGTATCCAGGTCTTCCTGGTAATAGAAACCGAAGGCCCGGTCCCGGGCGATGGCGATGCGCAGTCCCCTAGCATCGGGCACGGCTGGGGGAATCTGCGGGCGCTGCGGGGGCAGGGGGCCGGCCAGGGCGAGCAATGCGTCCAGATCCACCCCCTCGGACACCCGGTCGGCGATGGCCTCGATGATTTTCTCTGCCTCCAGGGTCTCGTTGCCCGGAATGAGCCCGAGATGACGCTCGGCGATCTCCATCTCGCTACTTCGGGGCAGTGCCCCCAGGACCTTCACGTCCGTGTAGCGTTCTAGGACCGCCCGCAGCTTGCCCTCGTGGCGGGGCCCGCCTACCTTGTTGAGGATCACACCAACGATGTACACCCCGGCCTCGAAGGCCTGATAGCCCAGGACCAGAGGCGCTACACCACGGGTCATGCCCTGGGTGTCCAGCACCAGGATCACCGGTGTGGCCAGGAGTCGGGCCAGGGCGGCATTGCTGTTGCTGCCCTCCAGGTCCATGCCGTCATAGAGCCCCTTGTTGCCTTCGATGAGGACGATGTCGGCGTCATGGGCATGGCGGGTGTAGAGGGCCAGGATCTCCTGCCTTTGCATCAGATGGAAATCCAGGTTGTAGCAGGGCCGGCCCGAGGCCTGGCCATGCCAGATGGGATCGATGTAGTCCGGCCCTTTCTTGAAGGTCTGCACCCTGAGGCCGCGCCGGCGCAAGGCCCGGGCCAGCCCCAGGGTGACCGTAGTCTTGCCCGAGGACTTGTGGGCAGCGGAAAGAAAGAGGCTGGGCATGGGCCGTGGGTAGATGGAGGATGGAAGACGGCGGTTCAGTGTGTCACCATCATAACACAATAGCCGACAAAAACTGTCGGCTATTGTGGGTTGCCGGCGGTGTGCGGGCCACGCGGGTCACTGGGCCTGCAGTTC